>Ga0257121_1000791_pt1 | contig 25456 bp, 23 predicted proteins | sample SI106_100metaG_FD_190180 | JGI IMG/M metagenome (GOLD analysis project Ga0257121, IMG submission 190180) | Marine microbial communities from Saanich Inlet, British Columbia, Canada - SI106_100 | ecosystem: Environmental > Aquatic > Marine > Inlet | place: Canada: British Columbia | collected...
CTCGCGTTTAAAGGAAATGTGTTATTTCGAAAATTTGCTCGGACAGGATCGACGAATCGGAGAAGATGAACTAGACGATTGATCAAAGCAAACCCAGGCTTTCATCCAGCCCACACATCAGATTCATATTTTGAATGGCCTGTCCGGAAGCACCTTTGACCAGATTATCAAGACTTGTGACAATTACCCAGTTTTGTCCGGACTCATCACTCTCCGCTCCAATCATGACTCGATTAGAATTTAGTGTTACCTTTAAATCAGGTAAGCTCCCCTCATCCATAAAATGCACGAATTTCTGCTCAGCTGCAAATTTTGAAAACCGATTACGAATTTCAGCAACCGGGACTGCTTCCGGAAAATGGAGATAGATCGTGGACAAAATCCCACGGTTGACTGGAAGTAAATGCGGTGTGAAAATTACGTTCCCGCTTTCTTCTGCTTTGTAAGGACTAAGCTCAGTCAGGTACTGCTGAATTTCCGGTTGATGCTGATGAGCAAAAACTTTGTATGCTTTAAAATTTTCGTTAACACTGACATAATTCGTCATGTCACCTTCAACCCTGCCGCCCGCACCGCTCACTCCTGATTTTGCGTCAATAATCGGTGCACGGTCAAGCTCAGCAAGTAAATCTCGAAGTGGTAATATCCCCAGTAAAGCACCCGTAGCATAACAGCCGGGATTTGCTACCAGTCTTGCGCTAGAAATTTCATCCTTGTAAAATTCCGGCAGTCCGAAAACAGCTTCATCCAGCAACTCCGGTGCTGTATGTGTGAGTTGATAATATTTGGAAAAAACCTCTGTATCACGTAAACGGTATGCTCCGGAAAGATCAATCACGCGTACGCCCTGTTCCAACAATTTTGGTACAAGCTCCAGGCTGGCCTGATTCGGGATTGCGAGAAAAACAAGATCGCAAGCAGAAACGTCAACATCGTTCGGTTCAAAAACTTGAGAATAGCCTGTCAACTCCGGAAATACATCGCAGACTTTCTGTCGCTGATATTTGCTGGAAGTTAACAGTTCAACTTTTGCTTCAGGGTGATTTCTCAACCAGTAGAGCAGTTCTCGTCCGGATAAACCAGCCGCTCCTATAATTCCAATGCGGACCATTTATCCAAATACCTCTGCATATAGTTCCGGATTAAAACCCACCACAAACTCATTTCCAATTTTCCAGCTTGGAGCCCGTAGGTTCCCGCTTGGTCCAATCACATCTTTAAGAATTTCTGCTTTGTCATCAGCAGCAGGATTCCACTCTTGCCGTTTTTTACCTTTACCGGTTCTGATGAGACTTGCGGACTCCAGCATTTCCCAGGCAGCCTCGCTGTTTATCTTTTCTTTGTTGGCAAAAGTACGTGTTTCTACTGTGATATTATTTGCGTCAAGAACCTCTTGCGCTCGTTTGCAGGAAGTTCAACCATTCCTGAAATAACCCCAATTAATGTGCTTGCTCATTTTTCCTTTAAAATGTTTTTTTTAAACCTATGAAGTATGATGGTTTAGTAAAAAGTCATAACGACACCAACGTTTGTCATTCCCGCGAAAGCGGGAATCCATTATTTCAGACACTTACAAGTTCCTGGATTCCCGCTTTCGCGAGAATGACAACTATTTACGAAGCCATCAAATTTAATTAACACCTAAATCCAGCTGTCAACATCAGCATACAATATTAGTGCTTGTGAGTTTCAGAAGCAATTCCTTTCCTTTTTTTCTGCTGAATTTCCTAAACCAGTTATTCAGTGGATGTGTCCTACACGTATGGAAAGGGGCCAACTCACCTCTTTCATTTCCTGCGGATCACCCCATGTCGCTTTTAAACGCTCGGTGTTTTCCTCAATTGGATCACCACCTTCACGCTTTTTATAATGAGCAACTGCGGACCAACTGCCGAGGAAACCCAGCATATTGTCGAAATTCCAGTTCGACTTCATTTCAAAACGCGGAACACGCAATTCACGAAACGGGAATGATAATGTGCGGTAGCCTGTATCAACTAAACGGCGTTCAGGATCCCAGAAACTTCCTAAAATATCTGTGTAGAGTCGGTTTATTTCTAGGTCAACTTCCGGATTTATACGGAACAATTTGTAAGACCAGCAGGCTATCACACCATATCTTTTTAAAACCCGCTCAGCTTCTGCATAAAAAACATTAAGATCGAACCAGTGAAGTGCCTGCGCGACTGTGATTAAATCCACAGAATGGCGCTTGAGTGCCGGTGCCTGTTCGTTGGCAACTGCATAACTGATGTTTGTAAGAGGGGCCGCGTTTACTATTTGGGCGGAACTTGCGTCAGTGGCGTAAACCCGATCAAAATGCAAAGCCAGTTTCTGCGCGGCTTGCCCATTTCCGCTACCGGCATCCCAGGCCAGTTTATGGTCCCTGCACTCTCCAAGCAGATAACGGAACAAAGTGTCAGGATAATGTGGGCGATGTGTTGCGTATGCAGCAGATTGAGTTGAAAAGTTGTCTTTGAATGCTTTTGGATTTTTATGAAACTTTGCGTTGAATCTCATCTTTGAATGAAAACTTTTGGTTGGCAAAAATAAGTGTATTTTACTCCATTGTTGAAAAAATCAGCTGTCCGCGCTTTCACCCTGCAGTTCAGTCAAAATGGAACGCCCCATCGCAGTGTCAGCTAAAGGACGCGTGAGTTCACCCAGAGCATCTAGTTGTGCTTTGAGGGCCTGGGAATCCTGTCCTTTTATACTTTGGCGGACTACTTCCATCTGCATACGGATTTTGTCACGCTCCGTTTCAGTCAAAGCACTTTCCGCTACATTCCAGTTGTGTTCAATTCCCTGAAAAACACGTTCCGCGGTTAGCCTAAATTCAATTAACTGCCGCTCATTATAATCATCAATTGCGTTTTCGAAGGAATCTTCCATGATTCTTTCTATTTCAAACTGGGTTAAACCGTGAAATGGAATAACTTCAATTTCCGCCTTTTTCCCGCTACGTTTTTCGCTGGCAGAAACAGTTAGAATACCGTTTGCATCAACACGGAACATAACTTCCACCAGCGGAAAACCACCTTTCATGGGTGGAATACCGCGTAACTTAAACTGGCCGAGTGCACGGCAATCCTTGATTAATTCTCGCTCCCCCTGATAAATATTAACATCGATCGAAGTCTGGTCATCAACATTTGTGGTAAAAGTTTCGCTTTCTTCTACAGGTATTGTCGTGTTTCCGGTAATGATTTTACTGAATGTTCCGCCCAAAGTTTCAATGCCTAGGGCAAGTGGAATCACGTCAAGCAGTAAAAAGTCCCGCCGTCCGCCGGCCAGCAAATGTCCCTGAATTCCTGCGCCGATTGCGACTACTTTGTACGGATCAATCGCCACATGAGGTGAGCGTCCGAAAAAAGTTTCAATCTTTCTGCGTACTCCCGGAACTACGGTAGAACCACCGACCAGCACAACCTCGTCTATCTGAGCTAAAGAAAGTTTTGCCTGCTGCAGCACATGTTTGCAACTTTCCAGAGTCTGTTCCACCAAAGGAGAAATCAATGACTCAAAATCTTCTACTTTAAAATTATCCGTAAAAGAAACACCCTGTTTTGGAAAGTCCAATGTGTATGTTGTTTCCGGAGATAGACTGAGTTCAATTTTGATTGATTCTGCAGTTTTTTTTAAAATTTGCTTTGACTCCGGATCCTCAAAATGCGCCTGTGGGTGTTGTTGCAGGATTCTCTTTTTCAAAATTTCCACCAACGCCTGGTCAAAATCATCTCCGCCAAGTTGAGTATTACCATGGGTGGCAACCACTTTAAATATCTTTCCGGAGAGTTTGAGAATGGAAATATCAAAAGTTCCACCGCCTAAATCATAAACCGCAACGTGACCGTCTTTTTGCAGATCCTGCTTTTCATCAAGTCCGTATGCAATGGCTGCGGCAGTCGGTTCATTGATGATACGCGCTACCTCCAGTCCGGCAATGGTTGCTGCGGCCCGTGTGGCCTGCCGCTGGGCGTCATCAAAATACGCAGGAACTGTGATGACAGCTTTCTCAACTGCTTCACCGAGTGCTGCTTCTGCACGCTGTTTTACTTTTTTTAATATCTCAGCTGATAATTCCTGTGGCGTAAAATCTTGGTAAGGCTCACTTACACCAATCCGTACTTTGAGTAATTTGCGATCTCCTTCCACAATTTTATACGGTAATTCATTAACGAGCTCTCCGAGTTCTTCGAGGTCACGTCCCATCAAACGTTTAATGGAAGAAACGGTATTTTCAGGATTAGAAATTCTGCGCTTCTGTGCTTCCTGACCTACCAGCCAGCCGGAATCAATACGTGACAAAACGGACGGTGTAACTGCATTCTCACCCTCGCCGATTACTTCCGGTCCTTCATCAAAAACAGTTGCGCACAAACTGTTCGTTGTGCCCAGATCAATACCTATTATGCGTTCCATTTTTTGTGAATTTGTGGTGTGTTTTAAACTGCTAAGGGCTACTAATCCGCTACCGGAATGCGCTCAAGCAGGCGACGCAGATAACGTTCCGCGTTTAAGTGGGTTTGCAGTTGCTGGAGTATTCCGGAATCTTCTGGATGCTCTTCATGCTTTTTGAACAGTGGCGCATAGTCTGCTTCAATATCTTTTTTTCTGTTTTGCAGATCATCATGCATTGCGGACAATTCAACTGAGTTTACGGAATCCAACAGTTCATCCAGCTCTTCCTGCAGAAAAAACATTTCTGCTAAAAAACCCTCAGGCAGGGAACGTTCATCCAACTGCTGTTTTTCGGCCAGCAAATGTAATAAATAACCGGCACGTAAAGTTGGTTCGTGAAGAGTTTTGTACGCTGTATTCAAAATAGCGCTGGCGGTTTCGCTTAAAAGTTGTTCCGCTTCTGGAGCCGAACCGTAAAAGTCTGGATGCAACTCAAGCGAAAGCTGTTGATAGCGTTCCTCCAATTCCGCGGATTTTAGCTCAAAGCTGACAGGGAAACCCAGCACTTCAAAAAAATCTATTTCCCGTGGAAAAGGCTGGAGAGCATTGCAGGAAAAACAAAAAAGACGTGAAACCAGAGTGGTCTCGCATGTATGACAGGCAGGTTCGTCAAAAGCCATAGCTTGGTTTTAAAATATCTCCGCTACAACTCAGTCTTGGTTTCTGCTTTTGTAATCAGAAATTGCTGCTTTAATTGCGTCTTCTGCTAAAACAGAACAATGAATTTTTACAGGAGGCAAGGAAAGTTCTTCGACAATATCAGTATTTTGAATCGACATTGCTTCGTCAATGCTTTTACCTTTGACCCATTCTGTAGCGAGGCTTGAACTCGCGATAGCGGATCCGCAACCAAAAGTTTTGAATTTTGCGTCGATAATTTCTTTAGTTTCAGGATCAACCTTAATCTGCAGTTTCATCACATCTCCGCATTCCGGAGCGCCAACCAATCCGGTGCCGACATTAAGGTCACTTTTTTCCAGACTCCCAACGTTTCTGGGCTCGCTGTAATGATCGATAACTTTTTCACTATAAGCCATTTTGCTCCTTTTCTAATTTAAATAAAATTTCTGAGATCAATGGGATGCCCATTGTACAGTTGATAAATCAACACCCTCTTTTACCATTTCATAAAGCGGTGACATTTCACGAAGTCGCTTTACTGCAACTATCATCTTCTCTGCCGTATAATCAATTTCCTCTACTGTGGTAAAACGTCCCATACCAAAACGGATGGAAGAATGAGCCAAATCATCTCCTACTCCCAACGCCCGTAAAACATAAGAAGGTTCCAGACTAGCAGAAGTACAGGCTGATCCAGAAGAAACTGCCAGGTCACTGACGCCCATCATCAAACTCTCACCTTCAACATATCCAAAACTTAAATTCAGGTTATTCGGTAATCGTTCGGTGGGATGTCCATTGAGAAAAATATAATCCAATCCTGCAGACAAGCGCTCATAAAGTCTTTGCCTTAAGCCTGTCAAACGTTCTGCTTCAGAAGCCATTTCTGCCACAGACAATTCAAGTGCTTTCGCAAAACCAACAATTCCTGTCACATTCAAAGTTCCGGAACGCATACCACGTTCATGGCCTCCACCAAACATGATTGGTGACAAACGGACCCGCGGTTTTTTGCGTCTTACATAAAGTGCTCCCATACCTTTTGGACCATAAAGCTTGTGGGCTGTCATTGAAAGAAGATCAATCTTCATTTCATCAACATCAATCGGAATTTTTCCTACACCCTGAGTCGCGTCTGTATGGAAAAGGACACCCTTTGCACGGGTGATTTCACCTATTTCCTTGAGAGGATTGAGTGTACCGATTTCGTTGTTTGCTGCCATCAGCGAAACCAGAATGGTATCTTCGCGGATTGATTCTTCCAATTGTTTGAGATCGATACGGCCGTCTTTATCCACATTGAGAAAGGTGATTTCGTAACCACGCTGTTCCAAAGCAAGACATGGATCTATCACTGCTTTGTGTTCGATTGGACTTGTGATGATATGTTTGCCCTTCTTCTGGTAAAAATCCGCAACCCCTAAAATTGCGAGATTGTTTGATTCAGTAGCTCCACTGGTAAAAACAATTTCCTTACCGCCTGCACCAATCACGTTGCCAATGGATTCCCGCGCATCTTCGACTACCTGTTCAACTTCCCAGCCAAAGGCATGATTACGACTGGCGGCATTTCCAAATGATTCTGTGAAAAACGGCATCATCGCCTCCACAACTCGTGGATCAACTGGCGTGGTAGCGTTGTAATCAAGATAAATGGGCAGTTTCATAAGAAGAGTCCTCTACACTAAAGTTGTTTGTTTCCGCGTCTTCAATAATCGCGGCTAATGTTGTTTCTTCAACAAACTTCTGAATTTTCTGATGTAACGCAATCAGCGGTCGTCGAGTTGGACAGCACTGATGAACTTTACATAAATCCTCATCATGAACACATTCGACTAATTCGAAAGTGCTGTCAGTGACCCGGATAATTTCAGACAAGTTAATTTCCTCTGCAGATCGTGCCAATACATAACCACCACGCTGTCCGCGGGTTGATTCTATCAATCCGGAAGAAACCAGTTGTTTAAGGATATTAGCCACCATGGGATAAGGCAGTTTGTAAAAAGTGGCTACTTCCTGCGCACTCACCGGAGCTTCCTGCTCACCGAGATGAGCCAGCAAAATAATCGCGTAATCAGTCTTTTTAGATAATTTAAGCATTGCCTCCCTTTTTGTAAGTTCTCTTAAATTAGCACCTAATTAGTACTATATCAAGTAAAAACTATAGTTAAGACGAAAAATAAATTATTTATTAGCGATATTAAAAAATTTAGTGTAAAAAAGGCAGGTTTTTAATTACCAGTTGGCGGTTCTTTGTGGAGCGGAATATTGACGGTCTTATGGAGCAACTCATCGGCGCTCCCTACTTCCCAAACGCGAAAATCTAGACGAACATCATCCGTATGCTCAACCGCCAAGAACGGAGTCTGCAGATTTGATTCTATTTTTCCTCCTGCAGGCAGCCAATAATATTTTGAAGGAAGATTTTCCTGAATACGCGTTTTCCAAAAATGGGCGCTCACACGTATAAAACGTGGCGATTGTGCAGGATTGTCAATCCGGAACTGTAGAGTGGCGGTCTTCTCTTCAGTTTCAACTGTGGAAATTTTTTCAAGAAAATTTAGCGTCAGGCTCGTCAGTTCTGGAGATGCCCCGTCTGCAATCCTATTTTTCCAGTATAGTCGCTGCATTGCTCCCAGCCAAACAACTGAACGTTTATGATCCTCCAGTTCCCGCCATAGTTTTAACAAAGGCGGTACATCTGTCGGATCACCCAGCATGCCAATCAACATTACAATTTGCCAGGACACATTTTCAGTTTCCGAATTCATGATCGAATTTCGCAGGACAGGCAAACCCCACTGCGGATAAACTAAAAAAGCCCGCATAGCCTGAAATCGTTTTTCAGGAGATTCATCACTCAGCATCGGCAGCCAACGATGTTCAAATGCGTAACGTGCCTGATTTTCAAAAAAAGCATGTGCCGAAGACGCACCCATACCAGCGGCAGACAAAAGGAGGATCAAGCTGAATGTGATGCAATAAAGAAGATTCAAATACTTTTTCAAAATTCTGCCTTCCATTGTCGATAGCCGAATTCAATGGCATGCGCCATTTGTTCCTTATAATGTCTTCTGCCAAAACGTGACATCTGCAACTGAAACGCTTCCGGAGCAAAACTCTTCCAACTACGTTCCATTTTCTCTACTGCTTCAATAAGCGCTTCTACGTTTTGCTCTGAGAAAAATACACCCGTTTGTTCAGTTACTGTTTCCAACGCACCTCCGGAAGCAAAGGCAATCACCGGCGTATTGCATGCCTGTGCTTCGAGCGGTGTGATACCAAAATCATCTTCTCCCGGAAAAACCAAAGCCCGCGCCTGCTGATATAATTCTAACAGTTTTTCATTTGAAAGAGCACCCAGAAACTCAATGTTATCACCTGCAATCGATCTGCAGTATTCTTCGTCCTGACCACTGCCCGAAATTTTAAGGGGAAGTTTGAGTTGATTGAAAGCTTCTACCGCTAAATCCACGCGTTTATTCGGAGCAAAAGCTCCTACCATCAGATAATAACCTGCTTTTGTATCTCCGGGTTTAAAGCGTGAAAGATCAACTGGCGGATAAATAACCTGTGATTCACGACCATAATACTCAAGAATCTTTTTGCGTATGTTATCGCTGTTACAGAGAAATGTATCTACGCGTTTCGCTGTATTACGATCCCAGCGCTGTAAGTACGGACGCATTAATTCCGTACCAATTCTGACAGGCCAAGAAGTTCGAGGTTGCCGAAAATAAACACCAAACTGATCCCAGACATAACGCATTGGTGTATGGACGTAGGAGATGTGATAGACCGAGTCATAGTGCTTTACGCCCTTGGCCACACAATGGCTGGAACTCACAATCAGATCGTATGCGCTGAAATCAAACTGCTCGATCGCAGTTGGGAAAAGCGGAAGGTAATGGCGGTATTTTTTAAGTCCAAATGGTAAATGTTGTACAAATGAAGTATGAATCGGCATGGCTTCAATCGTATCGGAAAGCTCCCCCTTTTGGTGAATCAGAGTGTAAAGATCTGCATCAGGAAATAATTCACAAAGCACCTCAAGACACTTTTCGCCACCACGCATTCCAGTCAACCAATCGTGCACCAGCGCGACTTTAAGTCCTTTCAGTAATGGTGCACTCATCCTTTTTCCTTGATCAACTGCGGCAGTAAACCGAGGTGTTTCAATTCAGTATAATGTTCAGCATCCACAGGCGGATGATCCTGTTCATGCTCCCAGGTTGACAAATAAGGCACATGAACAGCTTGTGCGCCAATTTGCACAATCGGTACAATGTCAGAGCGCATTGAATTTCCAATCATCATAAAATGTGAAGGTTTAATTTTGTGACGCTTGAGGATTTTACTGTATACTTCTGTAGTTTTGTCACTCACTATTTCAACTGCGTCAAAAAATTCAGCCAATCCGGAACGGGCAATTTTCGTTTCCTGATCAATCAAATCACCTTTGGTGATCAACAACAGGGAATATTTTTGGGAAAGTTCTTCAACCACTTCACGAACGTGCGGTAATAATTCAATCGGGGCTGCTAACATCTCACGGCCAAAATCAAGGATTTGCTGGATTTCATGTCCGCGTACTTCACCATCAGTCAACTCGATGGCGGTTTCGATCATGGAAAGGATGAAACCTTTTATGCCATAGCCAAAATGCTGCAGATTTTTTATCTGAGTCGCAAATAAAGTTTGATCAACAACTTCCTGTCCATGAGACGAAAGCATTTCACTAAACTTTATTTGGGTCATTGTGAAAATAGACTCATTATGCCAAAGGGTATCATCGGCATCAAAGGCAATTACTTCAAACATTTTTTGTTTGTTGTAATCAGGGCTTAGTTAAAGCAGGAAAGAAAACAGTTGGCAGAAAAGCCGGATCCGTGAATTATGGAGAAAAAAGGAGAATAAAGCTTGAACAGTTTTTCTAAGTTCAGCTTAGGGTGAGATCAAAACCTCACCCAAAAAGCTTCACAAATGATGGCACTGACGCTCCTCAACTAACATCTCGTTTAAAGAGTCACGCATAACGTTGATCATGATCAAGTCTCTGCGCGTCTTTGCCGATGACTCCAAGAGATCTAGTCCCAGACCTATTGAAATGTCTTGCTGAGTCAAGTCTTCCAACTGCAAAACTATATGCTTAAGCGAAGAATTCATCTTCCTCCTTACGGCTTCAGGTTAACCGGGTATTAGCAGTTCGATTCACTGTGAACCGTACTCGCTAAAAGTTCTACTCCGGCGTACCGCTATCTAATGCAGTTACTATGCCTCCGATAATTGTTTTAAAAGACGTGCCATTTCAATCGCGCAGACTGTCGCGTCACGACCCTGGTTACCAGCTTTTGTCCCAGAACGTTCAATGGCTTGTTCAATGGTATCCGTAGTCAGGAGACCAAAACTAACCGGTATCCCGGTTTCTAGTGAAGCGCTTGCAATTCCACTTGAAGCATTTGCACAGACATAATCGTAATGTGACGTTGCTCCACGAATCACTGCGCCCAGGCAGACAACAGCGTCATATTTACCACTGGCGGCCAGTGTTTTTGCGACTAAAGGAAGTTCAAAAGCTCCCGGCACACGTACGACTGTCACCTTATCTTTACTCCCACCGTGACGAGTAACTGTGTCAAGCCCACCTTCCAGCAAACGCTCACAGACAAATTCATTAAATCTTGCTACCACAAAGGCTATTTTCAGCTCTGCTGCAAGTAAATCACCCTCAATTTGAAGCATCTTTCTCCTCTTGCTTTAGTTTGTTATCAATCAGTTTACAGCAAAAACTAGGCTGATTTATCAAAATCTCTGAGCATCTTATAATGATAGATGCCTGTATCATGCTTATCACTCCAGTAAATACGAAGCGCGTAATTGCCCACATATTCACTTTTCAGTGGTCGAATATCCTTAGGAATAGTGTTTGAGTCTAAAGTTTTCTCACCACTGAGTTCATCAATACAACCCGCGCATGGACAGGCATCACGTAGATCAAGGTAACTTGTGTGACTTTCATGACCATCCTGCCAGAGGATGTAAATATCATCTGCTAAAATAATTTTTTCCGGTTTGGCTTTTTTCTTTACTTTAAGCATAGTAGGCTAAGCAATCGCTAAGAACATTAATTAACAGTATTTCTAGTTTCATAAAATTGAATTTCCTGCTAATTTACAACAATTGAAAGAACAACTCAAGCATTCGTTGGTTCAACAACATTTGCTTTGATGAAGAAATATTTTTTTATTTTAAACCTGATTTAAGCAAAAGTATGGCAGAAGCGACAGAATCAGCAAAGCAAAAACCGGTAGTAAAATTCGGAAACGATGCAGGTGCTTTCCTCGACACCGTTAAGAAGGCTCCTGAAGAGACACAGCAACAATTCCAAGCAGTCTCATCCAAAGGAAATTCTCTGAAAATAGTGGGTGAGGAAGTACTCAACTCCAAATCAAAAGATGAGCTGAAATCTAATCTGCCTAAAGCAATTGTAGTGAAGAGAAATCTAAAAAAAGATGTCGAAACCCTCTATGAGAGTTTTAAAAACTTTGAAAAAACACACGCTAATCCAAATGAAGTACAAGAATTCAAACATGCGTGCAACACTTTGATTAGGACCGCACAAAAATCACACAGCGCAATCAAAGACAAAGTTTATACAATTTACGATAAAAAAAAATAATTCCCTTCCCTACTATATTTTTACTTCCATTTCATGGATTCCGGAAAACTTATCACTTTTGAGGGCCTTGACGGCTGCGGCAAAAGCACCCAGTTGGAAAAAGCAACAGACTGGTTGAACGCGCAGGGTTACTCTGTTCTCAAAACGCGTCAACCTGGCGGTACAATAATCGGCCAGCAAATACGGAGTATCCTGCTCAATCCGGAACATGAAGAACTTCAGCCGGAAAGTGAATTGCTGCTCTATCTAGCAGATCGTATACAGCATCTCCAGGAATTAATCCTGCCAGCAAAAACTGCTGGAAAAATTGTTCTGTGCGATCGTTTTCATGACTCAACCGTTGCCTACCAGGGTTACGGCAGGGGTTTGAATTTAAACAGTATAGAATCCATTGTTGCACACTGCATCAAACCTTATGCACCTGATTTAACCATCCTGCTGAATATATCTCCGGAAACAGTTGCTTCCCGTCTTGAATGCAGACAGGAACATGCGGAAAAAGATCGACTCGATTTAGAATCATTAAGTTTTTTTAAACGTGTTGCTCAAGGTTTCCAGGAGTTGGCTGCAACAGAACCAGATCGTTTTATCTGCATCAACGGTGAGCAGGACATTGAGGACATACATCTGCAAATAGTCAACATTTTACAGCAACGTCTCCAACTGTCTTAAAGGAGTCAACCAATCCCAAGCCAATGAAAAAGGAATAAGATGAGAAGCACGATCTTTCAACAGCCTCTTGAGTATCAACTTGAAGTTGAAGGAGAGAACTGGGATCAGGGCGCTGTTATAAAAGGTAAGCTTCGTGTACGTAACATGAGTGCTGCCGCCGTAACTGTTAAAACGGTTCAGCTTATCTTGGCGCATGGTCTAATAAAAGCAATCAAGGAAAAAGGAGATATTGGCTGGGAAATTCAGGAAGAACTTGTAATCGCTCAAGAGCTTTTACTGCAGTCCGGAGGAGAACAGAGCTTCGATTGGAGTTTTAATTTGTCAACAGATTGCCCGATTACGGACAAACAGGGCGGTTTGTTTTTGCTTTTTGGCGGAGATGACGTTCTCTCTGGAGGCGGCAGTCTTAATTTGAAGATACAGTTGCATCCAATCCTGCAAAACTTTCTGCAAACTTTTACAACGCAATTTCGTTTCTTGGTAAAATATCAAAAACGAAAAGCGGAATGGACCGAGGTTAAACTTGTTCCGCCCGATTCACGTGAGTTTCCAAACATGGATTATGTTTATTGTTTCCTGAGGATAAATCAAGAACAGTTGGATGCACACTATCGTTTCAAAATGAGCGGACTAGGGCGTAGCGGTCAACAAATGACAATCACTAAAAAGAATCGGGAAATTGAACAGAGCATCTCTCAGGAAAACTATCTTCAGCCTGGAGGATTCCCTAATCGTGCCTGTTTTCGTGAAAACATTGATCAAGCCCTTAATATTGCCAGACCGGAAGGGATATTTTAAGCTCTGTCTTAAAAGTGATCCCGCAGGTAGATCAGCGTGTATAAGGCTGATCCAGTACAAACTCCAAATCAGCAGTTCCCAAAGATATTAAACCTAGTGAACGACCTATTATTTCTCCGGGAACGGATTGAAAAGGCTGGTTGTTTTTGTCAGTCAAAATACGGAGTGAATATTTTCCATTCAGTGCTTGACCACCCATCGCGTTTGCCTGACCAATACTGAATTTTTGTGGTGGCTTAAAATTAGGAGACATTTTGATTGCTACAGGCCGGCCCTGTTCCAGATCAAAGAGCATAATAACCAGTCTGTCTGCTGAATCAAGCTGATCCTGCAGTTCTGCAGAAACAACGACTGTTCCACTGATACTTGTTGCCGGAGAATCCGTTTTAACCACTAAGAGTTCCGCGGGGAAACTCTGGAATGGACGGTCAACAGAATATTCCACACCCTCAGTTCCAAGTAATATCGGTTGAGATAGCGGTCCAATAACCTCTCCTGCTGAAGCACGGTTTGGATTTCCGTTTTTATCAGTAAGTACAAGTAGCCGATAGGAACCATTCAGAGGTTGACTCGTGTCAGCCTGTCCTACACTGAAGGTTAAGGGTGGTAAAAAAGGGTTGAGAATTTTCGAAGCAACGAGTTCCAGCGTTTCCGGATCGAAGAGTAAGACGTGGGCATTGTCGGTTTTTATGATTCCACCGCCTACTCCTGGCGCAGAGAGGATCACTCCGCTGATGCTGTACTTTAACTGAGTCGTCTCCCGGCTGACTTCGTTCCAGAGAGCATAAACAGTCAGACCCACAAATACGATAAAAGCTGATAAATAAATAAGTTTGTTTTGGCTCACTTTAATTTTATTATACGTTTGTTAAACCAGCACTTCTGCTTGAGGTGTGGTGGGGAGATTCGTGCTACCCATTAAATATTTATCGATACATCGTGCCGCTTCACGTCCTTCCCAGATGGCCCAGACTACGATTGACGCACCACGGTTTGCGTCACCGGCCACAAAGACACCGTCTTCACTGGTCATAAAATTTTCATCTGCATAAACATCAAACATCGGCTGTGCTTTTTTCAGCATTTTTATCAGTTGCTCAGGCGAACTGGTCTTTTCGGCTCCTCGAACATTCAGTTCAACTCCAAGTTCTTCCAGCAATCCTTCCACTTTTGGACCTAAAAATCCCATGGCCAGAAATATCAAATCAGCGGGCACAGAAAACTCTGTACCTGCTACACGCTGCATCGTCATCCGTCCGCCAGTGGAGCTTTCGCTCTTTTCAACTTTCCATTCTACATTTACTGCCTGCAGGGCTTTAACCCGGCCATAACCATCGTCAGAAATGCTTTCTGTTAAAATATTTGCTCTACAATCCGGATTTGCCTCTTTATGCACCGGAGTCGGACGCGGTACCATATCTACCAGTTCAAACTGATGAATTTGAGGATCCGCACCTTGCCGATTGAGGTTACCCAAACAATCCGCCGCAGTAAATCCACCTCCAAGAATTATAGTTTTTTTGCTACCGGATTCAATTTTTTCTGCTGGCGTAATTGAATCTCCTGCAACCTCACGGTTACGCTGCGGAAGGTAATCCATTGCGTAATGTACACCTGCCAGATCACTGCCTTCAACCAGCAATTTTCGCGCATGCTGCGCACCGGTGGATAACAAGATTGCGTCAAAACTGCCGCGAAGTTCTTCGACCGAATAATCAACACCTACATTGACTCCTGTGCGGAACTCAACTCCTTCTGCATGGAGTTGTTCAACACGTCTGGAGACAACACTTTTTTCCAGTTTAAAATTCGGAATTCCGTAAACCAGCAAGCCTCCGATTCTGTCATCCTTTTCAAAAACAGTCACGGCATGTCCGACACGCCGTAACTGCTGAGCTGCAGCTAGTCCGGCTGGTCCTGAACCGACAATGGCGATCCGCTTATCTGTCATCTTTTCAGGAGGTAGAGGTTTTATCCAACCTTCTGACCAACCGCGTTCCGCGATGTGTTTTTCAATTTCTTCAATTGTGACAACATTTACTTTCTGCTTTTTTTCTTCCTCGTCCAAAGTATAATGTTCATTCAGCACACATGCATCCTCGCAGGGCGCAGGACAAATACGACCGGTGAATTCCGGAAAATTATTGGTACTGTGCAAAGCCGCAAGCGCCTCTTTCCAGTGTCCACGGTAAACAAGCTCGTTCCAGTCCGGAATCATGTTGCCCAAGGGGCAGCCCATGTGACAAAACGGGACTCCGCAATCCATACAGCGTGAAGCTTGACGTTCTAGATCCTCTGCAGGAAAGAAAGTATCGTACTCTTCAAAATCACGCACCCTTTCTTCAACCGGACGCAGCGGTGGGCTCTCTTTTTTAAATTCTAAAAATCCTGTATCTTTTCCCATTATAAACTGCTGTTTTTTAGTTGGAGGATGCTGATTCTTTTTTCATTTTTTCCAGCACAGCTTTGTATTCAAGCGGCATAATTTTTACAAATTTTGTCAAAACGGCATCCCAGTTTTTCAATAATTTTTCTGCCAGTTTACTGCCTGTGTATTGCTGATGCCGTTCAAGCCACTTCTGCAACCAGAGTTTTTCCTCTGCATCATCAATGCATTCCAAATCCACCATGCCTCGATTGCAGTTCAATGTGAAATTTCCATTTTCATCATAAACATAAGCGATACCGCCGCTCATGCCTGCGGCAAAATTCTTTCCGGTTTCACCGAGGACGATTACTTTACCGCCTGTCATGTATTCACAGCAGTGATCACCAACACCTTCAACCACTGCGTTTGCACCACTGTTACGGACGGCAAAACGCTCACCGGCAATTCCGCAGAAAAAGACTTCGCCTGAAGTTGCACCGTAAAGCACTGTGTTGCCAACTAGAATATTATTCTCTGCAGTGAAAGAAGATTTTGCGGGAGGATAAACAACCAGACGTCCTCCGCTCAAACCTTTGCCGGTGTAGTCATTGGCATCACCTTCCAATTCGAGCGTCACTCCGGGTGCTAAAAAAGCACCGAAACTTTGTCCTGCGGAACCTTTGAATTTGCAGTGAATAGTGTTGTCCGCTAAACCTTTTGCACCGTATTTTCTGGCAATTTGGCTACTCAACATTGTACCAACTGCACGGTTCACATTGAAGATAGGCAAAGAAAACTTAACCGGTTTTTCTTCTTCCAGAGCATCTTTTGCCTGCTTTATCAATTGATGATCCAGTTGCTTGTCCAGTCCATGATCCTGCTTTTGGGTGCAGTATCGTGTGTCATCTTCACCAAGAGGGACTTGATGCAGCAGGGCAGACAAATCAACTTTTCCGGCTTTCCAGTGTTTTATGTCTGTACGCTGCTTCAGCATATCGGTTCGTCCAACCATCTCGTCGATTTTGCGAAAACCCAGTTCAGCCATTATTTTGCGTAGTTCATCCGCTACAAAAAAGAAATAATTAATAACGTGTTCCGGCTGACCTTTGAACTTTTTACGCAATTCCGGATTTTGGGTAGCAATTCCTACTGGACAAGTATTAAGGTGACATTTTCGCATCATAATGCAGCCGATTGCAATCAGCGGCATCGTAGCGAAACCATACTCTTCTGCTCCGAGCAAAGCAGCAATTGCCACGTCACGTCCTGTTTTAAGCTGACCGTCGGTTTGGAGTCTCACCCGTCCACGCAGATGATTCAGCATCAAAGTCTGATGTGCTTCTGAAAGTCCAAGTTCCCAGGGAATCCCTGCATGTTTGATTGATGTCAGCGGTGAAGCGCCTGTCCCGCCGTCATGTCCGGCGATGGTGATAATATCCGCATGAGCTTTTGCGACTCCAGCCGAAATGGTACCAACTCCTGCTTCCGCAACCAGTTTGACATTTATTTTTGCTTTTGGATTTGCATTTTTCAGATCAAAGATGAGCTGCGCCAGATCTTCGATAGAATAAATATCATGGTGCGGCGGTGGAGAAATAAGCGTAACTCCGGGCGTTGAATTGCGGACTTTCGCAATTTTCTCGCTGACTTTATTTCCTGGCAACTGACCTCCCTCTCCCGGCTTCGCACCTTGTGCGACCTTTATTTGGAGTTCGTTGCAGTTGACCAGATAATTGATAGTGACTCCAAAACGTCCGGAAGCAACCTGTTTTACGTTACTCACCGGCCAGTCACCGTTTTCTCTTTTTTCGAAACGCCGGGGATCTTCTCCACCTTCCCCGCTGTTGCTGCGTCCGCCGATACGGTTCATCGCGATCGCCAGAGTTTCATGCGATTCGATGCTGATTGAACCAAATGACATTGCTCCTGTCACAAAGCGTTTTACTATTTCAGCTGCCGGTTCTACTTCAGCTAGCAAAATTGGATAACCTTCCGCAAACTCAAACAAACTCCTGGGCGTTGAGAAACGATGAGCTTGATCGTTGACCAGCTTTGAAAATTCATTGTATGCGTCCTGGCTGTTTGTACGAACTGCATTCTGCAGGGTATTTGACATCACAGGATTTATCTGATGATATTCTCCACGCCGCCGCCAATGATAAAAACCACCTCCGGGCAGGATGCTGTTTGTATCAGCACTTTCAGCAAGCGCATTTTCGTGCCTCAACAAACTTTCCTGTGCAATTTCCTCAATACCTACACCGTCTATTCTCGAAGGTGTTCCTGAAAAATGTCCATGAACCAGATCTTCATTCAAACCTATTGCTTCAAAAATCTGCGCACCACGGTAACTTTGAATAGTGGAAATTCCCATTTTCGCAAAGACCTTATACATGCCTTTGCGGATGGCTTTCAGATAATTTTCATTTGCTTTTTCACGTGTCAGTTCCGCTGGCAAAGCTTTTTGCTTTATCATCTGTTCAAAAGTTTCAAAAGCAAGATAAGGATTTATCGCTCCTGCTCCGTAACTTACCAGCAAGCAAAAATGTGCGATTTCACGCGCTTCTCCGGTTTCAACAATTATTCCTATTTTGTAACGATTACGTTTCAGAATCAGGTGATGGTGTACTGCTGCTACTGCCAGAAGTGCAGGAATTGGAACCTGCTCTTTGCCTACTCCACGATCACTCAAAATAAGAAAAGCACTGCCTGATTTCACCGCGTTTTCCGCCTGCCGGCAAAGTTGGCTGAGTGCTGTGGCTAATCCGTCTGTACCAGTTTCAGCATCAAAAAGGATGCTTAATGTCCCTGAGTAAAAATCAGGATTGTCGAGTTCCTTAAGCTGTGCAAGCTCTTCGTTACTTAGTACAGGATGCTCTAGCTTGAGCATCCGCGCATGTTCAGGACCTGGTTCAAGAATATTCCTTTGTGGACCTAAACGACTAGTCAGAGACATCACCAGTTCTTCCCTGATCGCATCTATGGGAGGGTTGCTGACCTGCGCAAAAATCTGTTTGAAATAATCGTAGAGTAAGCGTGGTTTATCGGATAAGACAGCGAGTGGTGTATCGTTGCCCATTGATCCGGAAGCTTCCACACCATCTGCCACCATCGGCGTCAGCAGCAAATTAAGATCCTCAGTCGTATAGCCAAATATTTTCTGCCTTAGTAAAAGTGAGTCGAAATCAGTTTCCGGAACGTGTGCAGGTTTTGGTAAATGCGATAATTCGAGCACATTATCCTTCAACCATTTTGCATAAGGTTGAGCAGAGCAGATTTCTTTTTTCAGTTCAGCGTCATCAATTATCCGTCCCTCTTCCGTATCCACGAGAAACATTTTTCCAGGTTTTAAACGTCCTTTGAATTTTATATTCTCCGGGTCAACATCCACCGCGCCGACTTCCGAACCCATAATCACAAGATCATCTTTTGTAACAACATAACGCGAGGGTCGTAAACCGTTACGGTCCAGAGTTGCACCGATGCGTATACCATCCGTGAAAGTAAGAGAAGCCGGTCCGTCCCACGGTTCCATCAAGTGATCATGAAATTCATAAAAAGCCTGTTTTTCAGGATTCATCTCCGGATTTTTCTCCCATGCTTCTGGAACCATCATCATCATTGCGTGCGGCAGAGAGTAACCGGATTGAATCAGGAATTCAAAAACATTGTCCATGCAGGCAGAGTCACTGCCTCTTGGAATAATGATGGGCTGTATTTCCCTGATATTCTCATACAAAGGCGAAGCTAAGGTTGGGCGCCGGCCGAGCATCCAGTTGATATTACCGCGTAATGAATTGATTTCTCCATTGTGCGCCAGATTACGGAAAGGCTGAACTAGATCCCAGCGTGGAAAGGTGTTGGTTGGAAAACGTGTATGAACTAAGGCCATTGCGCTGCTCAAACGCGGATCCGACAAATCCGGAAAAAAATGTTCCATCTGATGTGGAATCAACATGCCTTTATAAACAATTGTCCGTGAAGACATGCTGGTAATTATCATGTCTTCAACATCCTGCAGAGCAGTCCGGATTGCTTTACGCGTAATGTACAATTTGCGTTCGAACTTTTCCTGGTCATAATTTTCCAACCTGCGGTACCCCATGAACAGTTGTCGCATGGCAGGCATTGAGGAACGAGCTTGCTTACCCACGTAATCAAGATCAATCGGCACATCACGCCAACCAAGCAGATCCATCCCTTTTTCAACGATATGACTTTCAATGACCTCACCGCAATGTCTGCGTGCGACAGGATCCTGTGGAAGAAAGATTGAGGCAATTCCATACTCCCCTGCTTCTGGCAGATAAAACCCTGCCTGCTGACATTCTTCAACAAAAAAATGATGTGGAATTTGAATCAAGATTCCGGAACCGTCACCTGAGTCTGGATCTGCGCCCAATGCACCACGGTGATCCAGATTACAGAGTAAACGCAATCCTTGCTGGACAATCTCGTGAGATTTGCGGTTTTTGATCTGCACCACAAATCCAACACCGCAACTGTCATGCTCAAATTGGGGATCGTAAAGTCCCTGATTTTCTGGATATTTAAACTTCATGAAAAATACACCTGCTTTTTTAACTTCAAATGCCGTCGGGAAAAGTTGTGATTTTGCCTAAAACTGTAAACCTTCTTCATCGCTGATGCAGCTGTAAAAAGTTTTGAAAGCCTGACCTTGCTTAGGTAGCGATAAATCTTGTCTAAGCTGCGACACCCAGCATTAAGATTTCTCCCTATGGTCAAACTGATAAATAGTCGATTTCTTGTTTTTTACGACTGCCACAGTTAAGGCTTGAAGCTATTTTGGAATAGCTACTTTAGCCAACAGAGTAGAACAGAAATTCCACCCAAAATCAAGTTTTAAGCGTAACAGAATAAATGAAAACGCAGACTGAAACTGATTCTTTGGAGAGTCAGTCCTGCATTTCAGGGGTTTTGATGCGGTTGATGATTTGCTGTTGGGCAATTGAAAGGACATTGCTCGTCACCCAATATAAGGTCAAACCTGATGGGAAGGTAAAGGTAAAGATTGTAAAAATGAAGGGTAGCATCTGCATGACTTTCGCTTGAGTGGGATCCATCATCGCAGTTTGCGGAGTCAATTTTTGCTGAAAGTACATTGATGCACCCATCAGCAAAGGTGTGATCCCGAGTCCGTCAGGTTGGGACAAATCACTGATCCAAAACATGAATGGAGCATGCCGTAACTCCACTGCACTCGAAAGTGAGCTGTAAAGCGCAAAAAACACAGGAATCTGCAGCAGCATGGGCAAACAACCACCAAGCGGATTCACTCGGTTTTTACGGTAAAGCTCCATCATTTCTTTGTTCAGCTTTTCCTTATTGTTCTTGTACTTTGCTTGCAACTTTTTCATCCTTGGAGACAGTTGCTGCATACGCTTCATACTTTTCATACCTTTGAATGTCAGGGGGAACAAAAGTAAACGTACGATAATTGTCAAAATAATGATGGCCACTCCGTAGTTTCCAACATAACTGTAAATCAAACGCAGCAGGTCCAGCAGCGGTTCTGCCAGTATCTTCAGCGTCATGTCGTGGGAAACCAGCAGGTTGTGTCCAAATTTCAATAACTCTTCATCCTCTTTCGGTCCATAATACATGCTAAATTCTGACTCAACGAGCAGGTTTGGCTGCAAATTAGTCGATGGTAGAGCAACTCCAAAATAAGGAGACAATAAACGCTCGCCCTGAACATTAGCTTGAGGATTAGAGAGGTATGCACCTGCGCGGAATAATCCGTTACGTACCGGAGTCATTGGTACAGCAGCACTGATGAAATATTGATCTTCAACTCCCAGCCATTTCATTTGAGTGACAGGAAGTTCACCTTCTATATTGTCAGTAGTTTCTGTCTGCAGACTTTCATCAAAATAGAAAACCGGTCCTTCATGAGCAACCTGTTGCATTCCACCACTGCTGTCTGAAAGACGTTGTTCTCCAAAAAAGTAAAGTACTTCAAGCGCCTGTGCTTCATTCGAACGGTTGATCAACTGCACGCGGTAATTTATGATATAACTGTCCGGAGTTACCTCGAAAAACTTGATCAACTGCAGTCCGTTTAAAATTGGAGAGGTCAGTGTCAGTGTAACTTTCCCTCCACCCTCAGTCAGTACAATCTCATCGGCGCTTGTGGCAAAGACTGCATTGCGGAAGAGGGCACTTGTTTTTGCATCATTCTTAAACTCTTGGGAAAAAGCTGGTACTCCAGCAAGATGATTCCCGAACATCTGCACACGGTTATCTTCCGTGACTTCTTCACGATAATCCGGCCCAATAAAACTCGTTAAAAATGGGAACCAGGTACTTAAGGTGAGTCGTGGCTTGGTATGCTTAAAATGCTTTAACTGCAAGCTTTTGGCAATTCCGCCACGTGTGTCTAAAACAAGTTGGTAATTATCTGTTTCAATGCTGACTTCTTTGGAAGGCAAACTACTGTCTACTTCTGCGATCGAGGACAAAGGTGCTGCTGAAGAAAGAGTGGAATCGGTGTAGCCTGACTCAGCGCTGTCTGTTCTCGATGAGAGCCCATTCTGCTCAGTCAAGGACTGCTCGACTGTATTGATAACTTCAACCGGTGGTGGTTCGGCCGGCGGAAATAGAGCATACCAGCCAACCATAATGGCACCGGAGAGAACGACTGCAAGTAGAGTATTTTTATCCATAAAATTTAACTAGAATTATTTTCTTTCAGAATGTCTGGAGCAATCAGCAAATACACTGACATTGTTTCCAGGAACCGGGTCTACGCCACCGGGATGAAACGGATTACATTTTAAAATTCGCCGCAGGCTCAGATAAGTCCCTTTCCAGAAACCAAGTCTTTGGTAAGATTCCAACGCATAGGCTGAACAACTTGGATAAAATCTGCAGGAAGCGGGTAAAAAAGGGGACAGCCCGTAGCGGTATGCTTTGATGAAACCCACCATCACACCTCGGAAAAAGTTGCTCAATGTCTGCTCAGTGGAGATTCCTCGGTAAATCCCAAAGCTCTGCGTCGCAGGACTCTGCCTCGTATCTTCTGCTTCAGTTACTGGATTCATGATTTAAATCGTTGAAAAATCGTCTGACCTGACGCATGACATAAGCTGATTCCAACTTGTACTTTGGAGGGTTGCTTACAAAAAAACAAATATCAAACGCATAGTTCAGCTGAGCACGTTCCTGACGGATCGCTTCCCTGATAAACCGCTTGATCTTATTCCGACAAGGGGAATTTCCGACCTTCTTTTTAACGGAGATTGAAAAACGGCTGGGCTCAGCTGCCGACAGCTTGTATTTGACACCAATCGGTCCCAAAGATTGATAGGCACCCTGCTCGAAAACTTCCCTGACTGCTCGGCTGTTATGCAGCCTGACTGCTTTCGGAAAAGTATTCCGCAGGCTCATGCACTGAGGCGTTTTCTGCCTTTGGCGCGTCGACGTTTAATAACTCTGCGTCCACCTGGAGTTGCCATGCGGGCACGGAACCCATGTTTCATTTTGCGCCGTCGGTTGTTCGGCTGAAAAGTACGTTTCATTGCTTAACTAATATACGGTGTTATGTGAATGTTGCGGTTTTTGTCTCGTTCCTGCTTGATAAACAAATCTGCAGTTGTTAATCTTTTAACAGTTCATCCTGAATGGAACAATTAAATTTATCTATAAAACCTACGAAGTTTAACTTATTTTATTTTGCATGACAAGCTTTTTAGTGTTCCGGCATTCCACTCTTTTCCCTTCTGTCTCCCTTTTTCCTTAGTGCCTTTTTATTTTACCTTCCTTCTGTCTTCCTTCTGCCTTTTTTTAATCCGTGTCAATCCGTGGCTACTATCCTTAACACCACCACTACTCTAAAGCTCTTATTTTAAAAATAGCGGAATATATATATTGACAATAGCGGGATAATTATATATAAAATAGCGGAATTATACAAACAACTTAGAAAGTATCATTATGAAACAAACAATTTATCGCCGTTGGCAGCAAGATAAAATTATACAAGCATTATCAACCCGCCGTGTACTGCTCCTGACTGGACCGCGACAATCGGGCAAAACCACACTGGCAAGGGAAATATCAGTTCCAGATACGATTTACCGAACTTTAGATGACCTGACTCTGTTGGAAGCAGCTCTGAGTGATCCGCTTGGATTTGTAAGCCATAGTAATCAGCTGATGATTATAGACGAAGTGCAGCGAGCGCCCATGCTTTTGCGTGCCATTAAACAAGACGTTGATGAAAATCAAGAATATGGCCGCTTCCTGCTGACAGGATCTACTAACATTCAATCCATGCCGACAGTACAGGAGTCACTTGCAGGCCGGATCCGTAAAATCCGCTTACGTCCACTGGCTTTAGGAGAAGTTCAACAAACACGGCCAAATTTGTTAGCAAATATATTTTCCCGTACTTTTGCTGCTTTTGTTGAAGATCGACGTTTTAGCAGTGTGATTTATGACAAAGACTTATACATTTCTCAAGCATTAACTGGAGGTTTTCCGGAAGTATTACGGATGCATAGTGAAAATGAAAAACGACAATGGCATAAGGACTATCTAAGCGTTTTGATTGAACATGACTTAAAGGACATCGCGCAAATCAGGCGCAAGGACGGTCTAAACAAACTTATAGAGGTTCTTGCTGCATGGTCCGCTAAATATATTGATATTTCCGCAATTGGATCCAGTCTGTCTCTTTCACGTCCAACATTGGATAATTACATCAATGCACTGGAAGCACTATACCTGGTAGAACGTGTTCGCCCCTGGCACAATACAGACTATGATCGTGTCAGCAGGCAGGACAAACTTTTCATGACAGATACCGGCCTAATGGGCTCAATATTGCGCTGGCGTTTTGATCATGTTCGCTTGAACGGCCAGCAGAACGGCAAATTAATGGAAACATTTGTCTATAATCAACTTGCAGCAATTTTAGAAGCAGATGATAAAGATTATTTTTTATACCATTACCGTGACCGAGAGAAAAGAGAAATAGATTTTATGATAGAAAACGAGGACGGCAATCTCCTCGGTCTTGAAGTGAAGTCAGGAGCGGCTGTTACTAAATCAAGTTTCAAGCACCTGTGTTGGTTTCGTGACCATATTGCTAAAGATAGAATATTTACAGGCATTGTCCTATATACGGGTCGTGAGATTCTTTCTTTTGAAGAAAATATGTGGGCTGTACCAATACATTGTCTTTGGACTTGATGACCTCGAAAAAAATAAACAGTCTCTTTTCGGACGAAGATAGAAAACGATACCTCATTGCCTTTTTTTTATCCGTGTTTTTCCTTGGCTAAAATCTTAGTGCCTTTTTATTTTACCTTCCTTCTGCCTTAGTGCCTTCCTTTTGCCTTTATAATTTTTTTACCCCTCAGCACACAATAGGTAAAATTTTACTTAAATTTACTATAATTTCATATTTATTACAAATTAATACCATATAATCAGTTGAATAAAGATGTGATAGGTTTAATATTATTGGCAGTCTGCTTCTTTTTGGGGCGGTATTTCTGCGGATGGTTCCACGTTGGTTCCCCGTTTATTTTTAATCAACTCTATTTAAGGAGTATGTTATGCGTAAAATATTATTAGGAATCAGCGTCCTGGCCAGTCTGGCTTTCCTTGCCGCTTGTGGTGGTGATGGAAGTTCAGGCAGCTCAGGATCAGATGGAACCGGAACAACCGGAGCAACCGGAGCAACCGGAGCAACCGGAACGACGGGTGATACCGGAACGACGGGTGATACCGGCGCAACTGGAGCGGATGGATCAATTGCTCTTCCGAGTGCCGATAGTGATTTGGCGATTACCGCCAACACAACCGCCGATTCAGATCTGGCTCTGGGT
>Ga0257121_1000795_pt1 | contig 25325 bp, 23 predicted proteins | sample SI106_100metaG_FD_190180 | JGI IMG/M metagenome (GOLD analysis project Ga0257121, IMG submission 190180) | Marine microbial communities from Saanich Inlet, British Columbia, Canada - SI106_100 | ecosystem: Environmental > Aquatic > Marine > Inlet | place: Canada: British Columbia | collected...
CTTCTTCTACGTGATAAATGCTATAGCTGAATATGGCAGCCATGTGCCATAAGCAGAATGCGCCAATAAGCATTTTTACAAGTATATGAATCAAGCGTCCCAATAAGCGTGGTGTGAAAGGTTGCTTCTATACTACAACTGTTTTACTTAGATTCCAATTCTTCACTTGTTTTAGGCTTAAGCATCACAATTTCACGACCAACGAACTGTCCTGTCCTCTGGTACAGAAGTGTCGGACGCTCTGGACTGGTACCGTCAATCCCGTCAGGAAGAACGGCTTCGTACCCTGCTTCATCGAGTACTTTCCAGATCTTCTCCAAGTGAATAGCTTCGCCTTTTACTCTCCAGAATGGCCAAGTACAGACAAGGGGGACTCCTGGAAGTGTTGCTGCTGCATTCTTAAGAAACGCTGCCTGAAGCTTCTCATTATCATTACGCATTTTGGTTGCATCACGACTATTAGCATTTCTTTCGAGGTTTGGACCAAGACTTGTTTCGGTAACGACTATGTCTGGTAGTGTTTTATGAGAAAATGCTTTCTCGGCATCGTGCTTCTCAACCTTTTCAGATACATCTTTTTTCAGAATCTTCTTTTCTTTGCGCATCCAATCCAAATTCTTTTGTGTACCAGATACTGCCTTAGCGGCAACATCCGACGCAAGAATATGCCATCCACGGAGTAGGCACTCAAGTGGAATAACTCCTGTTCCACAGAAAGGGTCGAGTACAGTATAGATTTCTTTCTTAAGCTTCTTACGCTTAGGGTCTGGTGGTGTGCGCACCATAAAGGCTCCAAGGTTGAGCATAATTTGAGCAAGCTTAGGAGGAAGAAGTCCCACAGTGGTATCTCGAACAGGCTTTTCCATGTCTCTCCATGTGTATTCATCGATGTTCTGGGCAGCAATAGTCTTTCCAATCCACAAGCTATTTTTTACTTGTACGATGAAGATCTCCACACCTTTTTTTCCAGTGAGGATCTGAGCTCCATGAAGGAGAGCTGTAGCTGCAGCCTTCTTCTCGTTTCCAACGTATCTGCACGATCTCTTTTGGTCTTTCATAATTTGCTTTCCTTTGATGTACGCCGTTTTAACTAAAGGCCTTGGAACACCGAAGCATCGGAGTCCAAAGGTAACTTTCTTTTTCACACTTTTGACTTCGTTGTTCATGATCTTTGGGATATCTGCCATCGTAACGTCTGCAGTAGTAATGCGCTCTGCAAGAAGAATCGTTCCTCCAAGTTGGTCCATTGAGTCTTGGCTTAGCGGATGACTTGAAGAAAAGAGAACAACCACCTTCTGCTCTATAGATTCCAAATTAAAACCTGGAATAGTCGCTGCGAGCTCTGCGAGACTAAGGTGAGATTGGTGGCCAAGAATGGCTGCGTATTGATACATGGTCTTCATCATACAGATAATTCCTCTTTCTTCCTATGAAGAATGCTGTGAAGAAGAAGTGTCGTTACCATAACAACCAATGGGACAAGGTGAATAAGTCCTCTGGCGTATCCTGTTTGGTTCAATGCTTCAATGTACAAGCTTGTAAACATATAGATCGGCAACTGCCCAAGCCATACGATAAGAACGAATCCGACAAGAATGCTTAGAGGTGTGAGTAAGACCTTTTTCCACTGAGCAATACAGAGTCCAACAAAAAGAACAGGGAGAAGACCCCAGTTTCCTTCGAACAGCGTATTGAAACCAATTGCGGAGAGTACTCCTTCATGCCATTCAATACTAAAGCTAGAAATGCTTTTAGCGTTTCCAAATGCGAGATCGAAGTACGACTTAAAGGCAATCCATGGAATAAGGCATGAAGAGATCAGCACTGTGTACCACGCAAGGGTTTGTTTTTTCTCACTCTTTGTAAATGAAGAGAGGAACATGGTAACAAGTACAAGCAATACTATTGGTGGCATGTGGAGCAATAATGCTTCGTTCTTAGAGAATACAAGAAGGCCGGTAACAATAGATGCAATACGAATAAAGCTCATACGTTCAGCACCTGTATTTTTTGCTGCAAAGAAGAGCCAGCTGACACTTAAGAAGAGAAGGATACTAAGGTATAGATCCGTATAAGCAATCATGCCATGCATGGAATACAGCGGAATACTACTGAGTATATATACACCAAGCATCGCCCATGGTAGTGAAACAAGCCTCCGTAGTCCAAAGAACACGAGGCCAAGGGCACACATGTACCAGACAATGTGAACACTGTTTACAAGTCCTTCGTGCCATTCTCCATTAAGGTTTGCAAGCCATGTCTTAAACATGGGAACTGCCTGAGGGTACGATGCAACACCATTGTCTTTCCCTGGTTCAATTTGAAGAATGAGTTCCTGCTGAACAAAGAATGCTTTACCACGCATGTTCCAGTTGTTCATAACATCGTCATAGTATGGTGGTCCGATAAGGAAGATAAACCCAGCGATCAACTTGGCAGCTATCCATAATCCAATAATAACCGTCAGTATCTTTTGCCATGGAAGAAGCTTTTCTCGTGAAGCTACAGGGCTTTTCGGAAATTGATCTCTTTTGAGATAGCAGTATCCACCGAGGAACAGTGATGCAAGGAGCTGGACGCAAAGCATTTCAATTAGTGAGAAGTCGATGATTCCAACAATGTGAAGAATAAATGTATCGAACATCGTTCCGATAATTCCTACACATAGTCCGGCTACAATTCTTTCCGCTTGAAAGAGGACAGGAGTCCGTCCTTCAAGAATGCGGAGTACACACCATCCAATAAATGTTGGAAGTGCAAGGCCGAGTGGTAACCAGAGGTATGTCATTATCGTATTTGGAAAACAAAGGAGCCAGGTTCAAAGTTCAGCATCATGTCGCCTGGAGGCGTAATAGGTTCACCATCAAGTGTTAGTCGGTTTTGATCATCAAGACTGATATCACGTCGGTTATAGATAACCCATGTTCGTACATCATCAGTCGCCTCTTCGAGGCGAAGAGGTAATGATGGATATGCTGTATAAAGGAGAGTGCTCCAATATGGCCATCCATGAGACGCGACAAATACATAGTTTTCTTCTCCTTCTGTATATTCAGTAACGAGGTGACTAAATGCGGCAAAGCTACCACGGTCACGATAGTCTTTTAGTTTGTAGGGCTGAGACCACCATGTCTTAACGTCTTTGTGTGCATAGCTAACAATTTCTGTTCCCATGCGTGCATCGTAAAGAACCCAAATAATTGCAAAGAGGATGAAGAAGGCAACAGTAGCCTTGCGACCAATTCTTCTTTTACGCCATAGGGCAATAATAAGTCCGATCCCAAGAATATAGTAAAACACTGTATTCCAAGAATCCGCAACAGGTGGGAACTGAGAAAAGAGGCCGGTGTATTGTCTTTCGGTATACGTCCGTAGTGGACCCCAGAGGAAGTTGATGCTGTACGCTCTTGCTTGATCTAGCGTGAAGAATGTTTTTACAGAATAGACTATAGAGTCCATGGTGCTTGGGCCAGAGAATTCCATCTGCTGAAGGAGGAATTCGATATTAGCGTTTAAAACAAAGCCAATACGGTCACTGCGAGAGTTCCACTCAGGAACATTGCTCATGTTCAGTACTAATTGTTGAGGGGTACCACCTGGCTTAAAGGTTACAGGGACTTGGTACACTTCTTCCTCTTTCATACCAGGTGCCCTCCAGATAAAAATTCCTTCACCTCCAGTAGGAGAAATGTATGTTGTAGAAATAGTATCGACACTGTGGCGTAGCTTGCTTTTCTTCACCAACTGTCCGGCAGTACTTGTTGTAATAGAAAGACCTTCCGGCATCAGCTGCACTGTTGTCAGGTTTACCGTGTTCCATCCTTCAAGGGTTGCTTGATTTTGCAGATCCCACACGGTGACCTTTTCTGCGTGACACAGAGCAGGGGTCATAAGGATGACAAGGCCAAGGAGGTAGGAAGAAAATCGGTTCATATTATGAAATAGATTCAACAGCAACTTCTATTGCGTCAGGCCCACCAGTAATAGTTGCCTTTATACGACGGACACCAGAGGAAGAGCTTTCCTCTTTTTTTAGGGTGAATGTTCCAATCATACCAGTCTGTGCAACGTGCGGACCTCCACATACCTCTTTCGAGACGCTGCCAATGCTATACACTTTTACTTCTGCACCGTACTTCTCTCCAAAGACACCAATGGCTCCTTCCTCTGCAGCAGCTTCTGGGTTTGTCAGGTGAAAGCTGACAGGGTGGTTTGCAAGAATCGCCTCATTGACCAGGCGTTCTACTTCTGTCTTTTGCTCTGGAGTCATTTTCTCACTGTGAGAGAAATCGAATCGTAGACGCTCTGTCGTAATATTCGACCCCTTCTGGTACACATGATCCCCAAGAACGGTGCGAAGGGCTGCATTGAGCAAGTGGGTTGCTGTGTGGAGCTTTGTCGTTTCGCTGCTATGGTCTGCAAGTCCTCCAGCGAACTTTTGCTCTGCACCTTTGCGGCTGAGGTCTTGGTGCGCCTTAAAGGCAACGTCGTAGTCTGCTCTGTTAATGGTAAACCCTTGCTCGCTTACAATCTCTTCTGTCAGTTCTAGCGGGAAACCAAAGGTATCGTACAAGTGGAATGCATCTGTTCCTGCGATGATATTCCCGGTAGTTGCTTCGATAATCTTTTCTAACTGTTTTGTTCCTGCAAGCAGCGTCTTTCCGAATTGATCTTCTTCTGCGGCAAGCGTATCTGCAATAATTTTTTCTTGTTCTTTTATGTGTCCATATATGTGTCCATACTGTGCAACAACAATGTCAGAGATCTGTGCACAGAAGTCTCCCGTAGACTCTATGCCTAGCTGCTTTGCACTGCGGATTGCACGGCGAATAATTTTCCTAAGAACGTATGCCTGGTCAACATTTCCAGGTTTTATACTATCAGCAATAATAAATGTTGCAGCCTTGATGTGGTCCGTTACAATGCGCTCATGTCGAAGGTCGCCCTGGGTCGCTAGTGACTGTACACGATCCATAATTGGTTTCATTCTGTCGGTCTCGTAGACGTTGTCTACCTCTTGCATTACTTGCGCTACTCGCTCGAGGCCCATTCCTGTATCAACATTTTGTTGTGAAAGTGGAATAAATGTTCCGTTCTCTTGTTTGTCATACTGCATAAATACATCATTCCAGATCTCTAACCACTCATGGTCGTTGACGCTTGGGTTACCGTGTGGTTCTCCTTCACCAATCCAGTAAAACATTTCAGTATCAGGACCACAAGGTCCGGTAAGTCCTGCAGGGCCCCACCAGTTTTCTTTTTTAGGAAGAAAGCCAATGCGATCTTCAGGTATACCAGCATTCATCCAGTATGAAGCTGCTTCTTCATCTTTTGGTGCGTCGTTATCTCCTTCGAAGCATGTAACAGAGAGCATTTTTTTATCTATGCCGAGTACCTCTGTCAGGAATTCGTAGCTCATCTGAATAGCTTCTTCTTTAAAGTAGTCACCAAGGCTCCAGTTTCCAAGCATCTCAAACATTGTAAGGTGAGAGGCATCGCCGACTTCATCTATGTCCTGAGTCCTGACGCACCGTTGCACATCACAGAGCCTGTTGCCACTTGGATGTTTTTCTCCAATAAGATAGGGGACGAGCGGGTGCATTCCAGCTGTTGTAAACAGCACTGTAGGGTCATTTTCAGGTACGAGTCTTGCCCCAGGTATTACTGCGTGGTCCTTAGACTGGAAGAAGTCGAGGTAGGCTTGCCGAATATCGTCTGTGCTTATAGGAGGCATGTGAAAGCCAGAATATCAATATTTCCTCTGGATAGCGATATAATCTGCAAATTTAAGTTTTTTTGACATTATGACAAGAGAGGCATACCGTTTTAAGCTATGGAAAGCGAAATCAGTGATCAGGCAGAACAAAGGCTTATTTTAGAATCCGCAGACTTACCTTCATTCGAAGAAGGGCATGTCATTACTATTCATCATGAAGACCCAGATTGGGTATACCCAGCCGATTCGATTCGGGATAGAGAATTACCCCTTCACGACATTATTAAAAGGCAATACCAAGAGGCAAACGAAATTTTTATTAAGTATATGGAAACTATACATTCCGAAAAAGAGGTATTTGAATGGAGGATAGTATTTGAGGAAATGATTATTAATGCTCTAAGGCACGGAAATCGTACAAATCCAAACCTTAAATGTACATTGTCATTTACGAGAGATAACGATAGGACAGTAGTACATGTAAAAGACTCAGGACCAGGATTCGATGTACATAAAAAGTTGAATATTGATTGTACGGATGATGATCACGTAGAAGAGGACAACGGAAGAGGTCTCATGCTTATTCAGCATTATATGGATGAGGTTCGGTGGAATATTACGGGGACGGAAATTGCGATCTGGAAAAAGGGAGAGGAAAAGTCTGAATAAATAAATGTATTCAAATTATTCCCCAGACCCTTCTTCAGTTGCAGAACCGTGGTTGCCATCTTCGCAACTACATTCGATGAGGTCTTTTTCAAAGTCTGCGCAATCTGACGCCTGGCAAGTTCCTGGGGTATCCGCAACACCGTTACAACCTCCTTTACAAATAAAATGTGACATAACAAAATGGAGAAATAGAATTAAATAAGTGCTCCTATACTAGCTTATTTTTATAAAAAACCAATTGGTGGAGATGCCATAACTGATTACTACATATATTGCTTGGAGGTGTAAAGAACAGGTTCTGTATCTTTATGTAGGAAAGATGATGTATCGCAAAATGCAGTATGCAGTCACAACTACCAAAGCAGTGATGAAATGCCATTTTAGGTAAACTTGTTTATTTTTCCATATATTTTCCTTCCCAGTCTGATCAAATACAGAAATATGTTTTTTTGCTATTTTTTTGATTGGATGAAGTTGTTCATAATTCATTCCGGGAAGTCTCAAAAGCTTTCCATTCTTCAAGAAGAATCGTATAGCAAAGAGGTCACCAACTCCTCGAGATCCACCAAAATAGTAGTGCCATGTTTCCGCGGATTTCATCTGCTCCCAATAATAAAACTTTGTTCGTAAAAGACTTCGTGTACGCAATCCTTTTTCAGAAACTGAAACAAAAATCGGAAAAAGGAATAGCCATAATACTATCCGTTTTCCGTCAAAAGCTTTGTCTAATAACTCTTCCTGTTCTTTATCGGTCAAAGTCATGCTATCAGTGTAAAAGTTATACATGACTTTGTCATTATTATGCCTACAAAAGCCTCTTCTTCCGAAACGCGCAGCCTGATGAACTCTTTAAATATTTCTCAAATGCATACGCCTTCTCTTTTGTTTTGAACGCAGCGTAAAATATAAGCTCTTCTGGTTGAATGCGACTTGTTGTTGGTACCGCATGGTGCTTGTGCTTTGTAAGCCGAGCATTCAAGTCTTTAGTACAGCCGATGTAATGCTGACCGTTTTCGAGTTGGAGAATGTATACGTAGTGCATAGCAGATGAGGATAGCATAAAAAGCCCCACGCCGTCCGCTCTGGCGGACTCTGCGGGGCACCCCTCTTCACTGCGTTACGAAGGGGCAAGCACTTCAAATAAGCCCCACGCCGTCCGCTCTGGCGGACTCTGCGGGGCACACTTCTTGATGTCGCTTAAGTAAAAGTGTGGCTTGCCACGCGAAGCTCGCCGCAGCGAGCGAAGTGTGGTGGAGATGCCATAACTGATTACTACATATATTGCTTGGAGGTGTAAAGCTCTGAACAGGTGTCTCACAGCAGTTTGTAATCAAGTCTTCAAGAAACTAGACTGGAGCTATGGATAAAACGAATTTGAAGGAAATCTGGGAAAGCGTTACAAAAGATTACGACAACAGAATCGTTAGTTCTGCAAATGATCATAATCTTCACCTTGCTGTGTTTGAAGGTGAGTATAAGTGGCACTTTCATCCAAACTCCGACGAAATGTTTATCGTAATGGAGGGTAATTTACTCATAGAGTTTGAAGATGGAGAAAACGTATCGCTTAAGCCATTCGACGTATATCTTGTGAAAGCAAAAAGGGTGCATAAAACGAGTGCAGTTGGTCGGACAGTTAATCTCTGTTTCGAGAAAAAAGAAGCTGAAACAATCTTCCTCGAAGAGCATTCCTAAAGAGAAATATCGGACGGTGCCTTGAATACCTGACGAGTACTGTCATCATTTTGCCAATAGGCATCCCAGTCAAAATCCTTGATCAAATTTTCAATAAGTATTTCCACACATACACCATGAGTCACTATAAGAATGGACTTCTGGTGATATTTGCTATTGATCTCTCTGTAAAAATTCAATATCCGTTCCTCAAGCTGTCGCCAGTTCTCCCCATTGGGTTGCGATAGCTCTTTATCTGCCCTCATTTGTTTCTCAGAGATTCCAGATGCACCGTAAGCAGATAAGTCAAAATCACCGAAATTCAACTCGATTAAACGCTCATCGATGATCACTGGACACTTTGTATGTGATGCAAAAATTTCAGCAGTTTCAGTTGCTCTCCTTAAAGGAGAGGTAAAGATGTAGTCAAAACTATTATAGTTGGCAGCATGTTTTTCAATATTTCCTCTCCCCTTTTCAGTTAAGCCATAGAGGTGTTTGTTCTCTATTTTTGACACATCTATTTCGAGAATATTATTCTCAGATTCCCCATGACGTACGATGTAGTAATCATTGTTAATCATCTGCATTCATTCTAACAGAGAATCTGCCGTAAAGAACCGAATTTAGTAAGCAGTTATGGGATCAATGGTGGACCATGTACGAAAGTATTGGAACCGCTTGGAAGAAGTAATTATTAACTGGTACAAGATATTTGAGCCTATTTATCGACAAGAACGGGACAGCTTTGTACAGGTATAAAGAGAGGCAGTGTTAACCACATGTGGTTAGTAGAACCCTAGACCAATCAAATTGGCACTCCGTAGTGGAAGAGGTTAGTACTCTTAGGAGTTTGTGTCTGTGGACAATAATCAAGATTTTACTACTCTTCTATACTTACGTCTTGCAGTGAAATAGTAGATGGCTGAACCAATGGCGCCTGTAAATAGCATAAGTATGACCCATTTTGCTTTTCCTTGAATTGGGGCGTTTGTTAGATCTATTAGCATCCATATCCAGAAGATAACCCACAGCAAGGCAATTACAAACATTGGTATAAACGCAAGGAAGGTGCTTTTAGACGTTAATTTTGTATGAAAGTTTGTGTTCTTAAGTAGCCATTTTTGTTCCACTTTCTCAAAAACGTACCAGTTAGAAAATCCACTTGCTTCCCAATTTGGTCCTTTAATAGAAAATCTCGTTTTTATTTTTATATTGTTATTCTCCAGCTTCTTTACTGAAGTAATCTTCTGAAGCAAGGTGACATCATTACTATTTATTGCACTTTCGATTGCAGTCCATAAAGCAGGGTCCACGTTTGGAGAAATTGTAGCTTGAATTCCAGATACATTTTGTTCGTTAATTGCACTTTGGATGAGCTCCAACTGGCTTAATACATCTTCTGTGTCTTGAGTGCTTACTTGAGCAAGCGCAGGAGTCACAATTAGGTTCAGTGCAAGAAGTGGCAATATCAGTGTTTTCAATATCATGATGGAAACTATATCAATACTAAGACTTTCTGTCCATAATTGTGTAGTTAGATCGCACATAAATGGCTTATATTAGCCTAAAAGTGGTGGACAAGGTGGGAAATAATTGGAATCAACTGCAGGAGACCATTATTGATTGGTATGAGATATTAGAGCCTGTGTATGGAGTACAGGAAAAGGCTGTAGTTGGAGCTAAATAAGTGCTACAAAGAAACCACATAGTGTTAGTTGAATTTACATCATATATTTTAAAAAGAATTCGTCAGCAATATCGTAATTATTTCAGCAATGTAGCAAGCTCATCGCGAAGCGCTGCTAATTGCTCTGTATCTAATTCTACAGTTGCATCAATATCTGGAACCATTTCAGGTGTTTGAGTCTTAATATTACTTGCCCCTATATCATTTAGCCTGCCCCAAAACTCTCTACATCCATCTGAAATATTTACAAACGACTCTGACTTCTTAGATTGAGCCGCAGCGTTTACTTCATTTTTAAACTCACGCATATTTGTCATATTCTTAAATGGGAAATTATATTATACAACAATTATATCATATTTTTAATATTATGTCTATATTACTATAAATGGCTTATATTAGCCTAAAAGTGGTGGAGATGCCGGGAATCGAACCCGGGTCCAACGTGTAGCGCAAGTGTTCATACTGTCATGGATCTTCTAGTTCACCAGTTTCACAAGAGAAGAAACAAGAGAGAAAAAGGAGGATCGATACTGGGTACAGTATTACTGTCGTATCAACTCAGTAACCCGTTCCGCTAAGTTGCGCCTCTTCTACATAGCGGAAGTCAGAAGAGAGACGTGTTCGTAAAGACGAACTAAACGGCAAGCGCAGGTGCGAATGCAAATTGCATTCTAGCCATAGCTTTACCAATTACAGAGTCTTCTGCAATTAAGGGGTGCATCAAGTGGGTATCGGGAACCGATGCCATCCCGAACAGAAACGGTCTTACTCTAGAATCACGCTGTCGAAGCCTGTCATCCCCAGTGTTGTTAATGATCAGAATCAAAAGTATACCATAAACTCTCTCTTCCTACACCTAACCCCCTAACCCTATCCCCTAATTCCTATGTTCCGGCACTTTTCCCTCTATCTCTTTAATTGTTTGTACAAGTTGATCAAATAAGTTATACAACTTATCATCTTGTCCTGCGCATTTAACGTTTAAGGCGTAGACCCAACTCTTTCCAAAGAGGAAGGCACGCTTGTCTATACACTTATCGACTTCTTCAAGGAGAATCAACGCTGGCATTCTATTAATAATAGTCTCTTCTTCAAGTTCTATGAAGTACAGGTCGTTCTCTACAGCATCCAAAATGGCAGAGCTATCTTCTACTCTGTATCCATCGATCCACATGTCTCTTTTGATACAGCTACCTTCACCCATACAGTCTTCCGTTACCTTAGGTCCAAAGTAGGCAGTCCACTCTGACGCTATGTACGGACTGCGACCATCATACGATCCACGAGGAAGAACGTGCGGCTCTGGCCAGACGTTTGAATACTCAAATACAAGGTTGTAATCGTGGTCTCTGTACTCTTTCCAGTCCACAGGGTAGATAACCTGCTCTGCAGATTTACCCTTTACCTTGATTGGCTCTGGCATGAGTGGGAGGTCTTTGAGGCGGTATATCATCTCTGCCATTTCCCCTCTGTTAATTGGTTGGTCCAATGCTTCTATTGAAACTGGTATAGCCCTTTGTGCAGCCAAAAATTCTACATATGGTGTGTACCAAAGAACGTTGTCTCGCCCGAGGTTCGGAAGCTCTATTCCGGTTAATCCAAACCCCAGTGAAAGCATTTTTGCAGCTTCAACAAAGTTCACTCCTTCTTCTGGGTGGAACCGACCATTCGGATACCCACTGACAATCCCGTTGCTCCATGCGGCACAGATACTTTTTGCAAACCATGCACTGTGTGCAACATCTGGAAAGGCAAACTGTGGTACGACCAAGTCTTCACTTTCGGGAAGGTTTTCAATGCAGTCATCGATGTACACTTCTGGATAGAGCACAGACATGAGTATCTTTGTAAACTCTGCTCGGTTAATAGCATTTTCTGGTCTGAAAGATCTATTCTCATAACCAGTTACTACTCCTTCACGTGTCAAAAAGTCTATAGCATCTGCATAAGGATGATCCGGGGATACATCAAAGAATAATGCATACGCAGGCGTACTCGCACAGAATAGAGCGAGTGTCAGACTGATCGATAATAATGTTTTAGAGAAGGGGATGTACGGAGTATACTCTAAAGTATGAATAAACCTATGGACCAAGAAGCAGTACAAAAGAAGATAGAAGCGCTCCTGCAAGAGCTCGATGTACCAAGTTTTATTGTTTTTGGGTGGAAGAAAACAGATAAAGAGTTTGGTGTCGTATCATCACACCACAATATTCCACCAAATGCAGCTATTAAGGGTATGAGCTGGGCGCTTAATGATTTTATTAGTAAGAGTCTTTAGTGCTCCGCTTTCTCTTGTGCCTTTTTCTTGATAAAAAGGCACGAAAAATCAAGTCAGTTGCTAACTCACTCAAAGCAATAACTCTTCATCGTACCTGTGCGTACCCTCAACTCTGCTTTGCAGAGCATTCGGGCACTAGAAAAGAGTGCACATGATTATTCTTTTCGTTCAGACAAACGCAACTGACAAATGCTCGTCCAGCCACTGTCGGATGGACGAAGATCACACCGCCTCACATGTGCTTAGTGACGAAGAGCTAAGCTGCGAAGCAGACTTAGTCGAGGAGCGCACAACTCTGTTCTCTTGATATTTCTTCGTTCATATCAGTGGCTAAGATTTTTGGTTACTTTTCATCTGAAAAGTTACATATCGATACTACTTAAACATCTCTTTCAGAATCCAGTTCGCAAGTCCGAAGCAGACCGCAACGACAATCCATCCCCAAGGCCCTCCATAGATCTCTAGCTTTATAAGTGTTGGGTCCATGCGGAGCGTAAACAGGTGAACAACATAGATGAATGCTCCATTACTGATGATGATTGCGATAATAGTCGCAAAGAGTTTCAGTGGTAGCAGTAAAATATTGAGTATTGGCCTGAAGAACATGTTGAGTAGCGTGATAAGGGCTCCGACGATTACTATTGCAGGTACGCCTCCATCTAGACCAAAGTATTGACCAAAGTGTGTGGCCAGTGCCCATACAAGCATAATGTTTAACACAGACTTGATAGCCAGTTTTAGTGCGTGATGAGTATTATGTTCAGAAGACATGCGGATATATTACTGTTTTTCAAATCGGATGACTACTTTCTTTTCTCCCACATCGATGGTGTGATCTTCTCCCTTGTTCTCTTGGAGGGCTGCTTTTGTCTCCTGGAGGATCAAATCTTTAAAGGTCGCAAGAATATCATCAGCGCCTGTGATACTGAGAGAAATGTTATCGGTAAATTCAAATCCAGACTCTTTACGGATACGTTGAATGTTTCGGATAATGTCACGCGCTTCTCCTTCCAGTTGCAAGTCTGGGTAGATCTCTGTGTCTAGTGACACTACCACTCCTTTGTCAGCTGCCACGTTCTCTCCTTCTTTTCCTCTGTACACAAGAGACGCTTCGTCGGGAGTAAGGACGACGTCCATAATAAGTATTTCTCCTGATGGCTGAATCTCAAATGCACCTTCTTTTCCAGCAGTAATGATTTCTTGGACACGTTTACCGAGTCGCGGTCCTACTTTTCGCGCATCCACAAGAACAAAACTTTCTGCAAGGTCTTCTGGGTTTTCTGCAAAAGCAACTTCTTTGACATTGAGCTCTTGGCGGAGCACAGAAAGATCGCCTTCGGTTAGGCTAACGCTAGACTTCAGGTCTGGTGGAACCGCTATGGTTGCGCGCTTCAGAGGTTGGCGCGATTTGATAGTTGCCTCACTACGCACTGCGTTTCCAAGGCTCACCACACGGCGCATCACGCGTGTTTTCTCGAGGAGTTTCACTTCATCGGCACTGAGTTTCCGAACTTCTGGCCAGTCAGTCATATGAATAGAGTGATGTTCTTCTTCTACTAGGTTTAAGTAGATGGCATCTGTGATGAACGGGCAGAATGGTGCAAGTGCCTGTGAGATCGTCAGGAGCACATCGTACAATGTGGATAGAGCATCATTTCGGTCTTGCTCTTCCAGGTCTCCACTTGCGTCTATATTATCGATGGCACCTTTGCCCGCAAACCTTCTTCTGCTGAGGCGAACATACCAGTTGGTTAGTGCGTCGATAGTTTCATATAATTCTGAACATGTCCCAGACAAGTTGTACTCGTCGATCTCTTTAGTCATGCGGTTTAGAAGGTCTTGTACTTCTGTCTGAATCCAGACATCCAAAGGATGGGCAGACTTCCTCCTGTTCTCTACAGCACTAAAATCACATGCATTGGCATATGTTACAAAGAAGCTATACGTATTCCACAAAGGAAGAAGAACATTTCGTACGGTTTCTTCAACCAATTGCTCTGAGAAGCGAAGGTCTTCACCGCGAACAGCAGGGCTGCTCATGAGTGCAAAGCGAACAGCATCCGCTCCATGCTTATTAACGACTTCCAAAGGATCTGGATAGTTCTTCAGCCTCTTACTCATCTTCTTTCCATCTTCTGCAAGAACTGTTCCATTGACGATGCAGTGTTCGAATGGAGACTTTTCAAAGAGGGCAGAGCCAAGAACCGTCAATGTGTAAAACCATCCACGAGTCTGGTCCATACCTTCAGCAATGAAGTTTGCAGGGAAGTTAGGGGGTAGGGAATGGTGCTTCATTTCAAATGGATAGTGTTCTTGTGCGTATGGCATAGCCCCACTTTCAAACCAACAGTCTAAAACCTCTGGAATGCGCTTCAAAAAGGGGTGAAGTGGAATGTCGATTGCTTCTGCATTCTTTACAATTGTATGGGCAAGATCAACATACGGTCGGTTCTCCAGGCAGGAGAGCAGAGCCCTGGTTGTTCCTCCATGTGAAACGAGAAGAACTTTTTTACCAGGGTACATTTCAGAGATCTTTTGACATGCACCTTCTGTCCGCTTCAAGAAGTCTGTCAGACTCTCTCCATTTGGAGCTGTCAGATGATGGAAGCTAGAGCCTCTGTATCCTTTCACACCAATGAACTCGTCTGCGACATCTTCCATCTTCTGTCCGTCCCAGTCTCCATTACTTCGCTCTCGGAGCTCTGGCCACTTGGCATCCAATGTCAGTCCTAGTTCTTTTGCGATGATCTCGGCAGTCTCGATAGAACGTGAGAGATCGGAAGAGATCACAACGTCAAACGTACGACCCTTCAGAGACACAGCAGTTTCTAGTGCTTGTGCCCTTCCTGTTTCATTTAAAGGTTTATCAGTATGACCTTGTTGTCGCCCTTCTTTGTTCCAGTCTGTCTCTCCGTGACGCACAAGTGTGAGGTCGACAGTACTTTCGCTTTTGCTGCCTGGCCAGACAATATCGTCGATCGTATCATTATGTAGGTCCAGCTGTTGTTTCTTATCATGATCCCAGAAGTATGTCTTTGGTGTCGCTTTTTCAGGATATGGTCTGTGACTAAGTTTGATGGGATCTGTTCCTGTGAAGAAGTGCTCCATGTTTACAACAGGGTCTGCATGGGAGACAACGACTATGTGCTCAGACCGATGCCGAGGAAGGATCTCTTTCATGAAGTCTGAGATGCGCGCTTGCACACTCTCCCAGCTTTCCATTCCATCAAAGTGATAGATACTCTCTGGTCTGTCAGACTCGATTTTGTGAGCACGCCTTTCTTTCAGGAATGTAAGGTCCGAGAAGTCGACAGTTTTCCCTTCCCATTTTCCAAACGAGACTTCACGAAGACGCTCGTCCACAATAACTTCAGCCCCGGTCTCTTTCGCAATTGCTTCAGCAGTTTGGCGTGTTCGTGCAAGGGGTGAGCAGTAGATGACATCCACATTCTTCGTTTGCAGATACTGTCCTGCTTTCTTCGCTTGTGACTGACCAAGCTTTGTAAGGTCGGTCCCTGGGAGTTCTCCTTGGTAGATCGGAATGAGGTTACCCTCGCTCTCTGCATGACGAATAGCAGTAACTTTTGTAAACCGTATAGTCTTTTCCTTCATGAGGTCATCCCTACTTCCAATGACTGTCATATCTTCTCCGTCTTTTGTTCTCCAAATAGGAAGTGGTGCACCCCAGTATCTATTGCGGGAGATAGCCCAGTCACGCGCATTTTCGAGCCATTTACCAAAGCGACCATCTCGGATGTGAGACGGCACCCACTCGGTCTGGCTATTTGCTTTCAGCATGTCGTCTTTAATCCTATCGACAGCGACAAACCACGAACTGGTTGCGTAGTTTAAAAGAGGGGAGTCACAACGCCAGCAGTGTGCGTAGCTGTGCTTATATTTCTTACTCGTAAATAACTTGTTGTTCTCTTTAAGCCATGCAATAACTTTTTGGTCCGTCTTCGATGGGTCATCAGCAGGTTTTACGTGAAGCCCTGCAAAATCTGTCACCGCTTCGATAAATGTTCCATCCATGCGAACGTGTTGTAATAGTTCGAGTTTATGCTTCTGTCCTAGGGTGAAGTCGTCGTCACCAAAGCCAGGAGCAATGTGCACAACACCTGTTCCATCTTCTGTGGTGACAAAATCTGCATCAACAATGGTAAACGCTGAGTCTTTATATTCATCTTCAAAGTACGAGAAGAGTGGTGTGTACTTTTTTCCAAGTAAGTCTTTGGCAGAAACTTTCTCAGAAGAGATGATCTCTTTTCCTTCAAATACTTTTTCGACTAGGTCTTCTGCAACAATGTATTTCTCATTATCAATAGTTACTTTTACGTACTGAACCTTTTTATGAATGGCCAGTAGCAAGTTTCCAGGTAGCGTCCATGGAGTCGTTGTCCATGCAAGGACAAATGTACCTGGTTCGTCTGCAAGTTCGAACTTCGCAGTGGCAGACTGGTCTGTAATGTCTACGTATGCCTGCGTTACTTCAAAGTTACTAAGAGGAGTCACACACCGTGGACAAATGTGCATGGGCTTGTGGCCTTCGTAGATAAGATCTTTCTTGCTGAGCTCTGAAAACACCCACCAGATACTTTCCATGTACTCGGGGTCCATAGTTTTATAATCCCAGTCCATGTCCACAAAGCGTCCAACACGTTCGACAACCGTACGCCACTCTCCTGTATACCTCTGTACAGTGCTTCGACATAAGTCGTTAAATGCACCAATGCCCATGTCTTCTATTTGTTGCTTATCTTTAATATCGTTTTCCTTCTCGATGATGTTTTCAATCGGTAGACCATGACAGTCCCATCCAAAACGTCTCTGTACCTCGTGCCCTCTCATTGTTTGATATCGAGGGATCACGTCTTTAATGGTTCCTGCAAGAAGATGCCCGTAATGCGGCACACCTGTAGCAAATGGCGGTCCATCGTAAAATGAATATGATTTAGATGGGGATGCATCGCTTGGTCCAGATGCTCTTTGTCGAATAGATCGCTTAAATATGTCCTCTTCTTTCCAATACTGAAGAATTCCAACTTCTAGATCTGAAAGCCGTTGTTTCGGGTCGACGGAGTCGAAGGGCATGAAAAGGATGGTAACCGTGCGTAGAGTTTACCTTAGAACTGCTCTAATGGGATAGTTTTCAATAGAATTATAGATTCAACTCTCGCTCCTGGAAGCCTTTTTTCAAGTCATTCTTTTTTCTGTTATGACGTGCCTCTTCTTGCCAGAGGGCAACTTCGTCTAAGAAGAGAGTAAAGATAATTTTGTCATGGAATGATGCCGCCATATGAACAGGGTCAACACCTCTATTCTGTTTTACTTTTACACCAACAACATGTCCATCTTCTTCATCGATAGATTCTGCCCATGAGGTAGTGCTAAGCCTAGCGATAACGTCGATAGTCTCTGCATTTACATCATCAAAATATGGTGCGTTGGATAGTGGAATGTTTTGAAAAATACGAACACTCTTTTCATCGGGATCTCGTGATGTGTGGATCTTACAGAGTATGTGATGTGGATTACTCAATGCATTATTAATAACGCTGTAATCCCCAAGTCCAAATGTGGTACCTGGAGCACATCCATCACTCTTACACTCGTTAAGAAGGTCTTCTCTTGCTGCAGTACGCGTTTGAATAGACCCTGCACAAAGCGCAAGTACATGAACACCACTTCTAATCTGAGAAACAATCTCATCATTAATGCCAAGCTCTGTTTGGTTATTGAACTGTATCTTATGCCAGCCACCTGGAAGCACGATGATATCTGGGTTTACTGCTTTCATTTGATCTCCGTTTTGTACGAGGTGAACTTCTACATTGAAATCATCGATGTGTTGCGATGCCTTTAGCAGTGCGATCGCATCTTTTCTTGCACTTCCTTGGACGTTTACAACGGCAACTTTTTGGGTTGTATCTCTACCCTCAATAGTAAATGGGTTGTCGAGCATTTTTGCAGTCTTTGGCTTTTTCATTTTTCCAATACGCAATTCATGAATACGTTGCGCCTGCTCCAATGTTGGAGTGTCTGTTGGGATAATGGTATCCACTTGGACATCAGCATTTTCCGATAAAAATTTTATAAGATCATCAGTTGGCATTTGCAGTCCCATAAATGGGCGAGCATGTAATTGGGGAGTTTCTAGTCCTTGCTTATAGTCATTCCATGTCTCGAAAGCTCTTTTGGCGTCATCTGGTTTTTGTGTGATGATTCCATTTGTTACTCCTTGCGTTATATTTTCAAAGAATGACTTCTTTAAGGACTTCTTCGCAGTCCCAGCTGGAACCATTGTAAAAAGAGGTAGGTCTAAAGCCTGTGGGGAGATAGCACCTTCTTCATCTTGCTTTGCCGCAAGTAATTCCATGGCCTTTCCCTGTTTCTCTAGATAGTGTGGAATATCTTCAGCATTGGCCATTGCAAAGAATCTCGGCTTTGTGTCTTCGGCATGAGTAGCTGCATACCGTTCTACCTGTCCAAAGTATGCTTTATGCTTTGGTGGATTATATTCTCCAATGGCAATTTCTCGTGGATCTTTCCTCTCATTTGTGCCAATAAGACCACTGCCCTTTGGGATAATGTACGACGTAACACTTAGGGCATCTGCTATTTCACTTGATACAGTGCTTTTGACATCTAAAAAAGTCGTATTTCCACCTGTACAGAGGATATCTAGCTCTTTTCCTGTTGCCTGGTTTTTTGCTGCCAGTTCTTCGTCTATCAGCAGAGGGATATCATGCTCAGTATCGTCGTTTGGTGTAATGTCTTCATTCATAACAGCTATTGCAGAGGAGGATAGATAGGAGATATACTTTATGATAGAACAGTATTTACTGTAAAGGGTAAAGTCTATTAAATAACATGTGTAAAACACTGATTTAAGATGATATCGACCAACTATGTATACATATTTATCACAGATTTTCCTTGACGATCAAGCTTAGAAAAGTACAATGATTATGATAAATTCTACTATTATGTCTACTGCATCATCAATTGAAGACCGGCAAGCACTTCCTGCTAATGAGGAGGAGCTAAGGAAAATGGCAAGGGAGAATGATACCCCTAATAAGGAATTTGATGAATCTCTACGGTTATTCGTCAGAGGTGAAATTATAGCAGCGGTAAAACGGCTATTTAGAAAGTCTGAAGAGTAAAGGTCACAGAAGCCTATCACCCCAGAAAATATTCCGACAACACACATTTTTGATCAACCTTCTTCAGTAGAGCAGTAATCTCAATTGGAGCCTTTTTTGGCCAGATAATGTTCAATTATTCCTTTTCAGGGGAATTTCGTGCTACCATTAAAACACCGTGAACAATGCTATAGAATCAGTATTTCGGGCATGCCACTCTCTGACTAAAAAGGAGAGATTACGCCTTGAGCGTTCAATAGAAATTGGGAAAAAGGCACACGAAGGGCAAATACGAAAGTCTGATGGCAGTCCGTACTTTATTCATCCACTTTCTGTTGCAGAAATTTTGTGTAGATGGGGCGCAGACTGCGATACAGTGATTGCTGGAATTTTGCATGACACTGTCGAAGATTCATCACTTACTATTGAAGATATAGAAGATGAGTTCGGACTTTCGGTTGCTTCGCTTGTTGAAGGGGTAACAAAATTTACAAAGATAGACTTAAAAGAAAAAGATTTATTATCCGGAGAAGTGGAAACACTACGCAAGTTGTTTGAAGTGATGCGTACAGACATTCGCGTCTTTATTATTAAAATTGCAGATAGAATACATAACTTAAGAACTATTAAAGGGTTGTCCGATGAAAGAAGAATTAGCTTCGCTAAAGAAAGTCTAGATATCTATTACAAGATTGCATATCACTTGGGAATGGGTGAGGTGTGCAGAGAGATTACCAATATTTGCATACCGTATGTGTATCCAGAAAAAGCAAAAATTAGAGATAAATTTTGGAAAGATCAGAAGAAAAGCGTGTCTTCTGCGGTAGAGCAGATAGACAAATCATTACAAAAAGAAATGGAAAAGAAGCAGGTTGTTGAGGTTCAGTTTGTAAAAAGTTCTCATGATATACCTAGAGTAAACAACGAAGACGAGTCTGAAGATAGAGCATATTATTGCGTCATAATCGCAAAAGATGAAGATGGTTGTTATAACGCATTCAAGGCACTTCACTCTTTGTACCGCCCAGTACGTCGTAAGTTTCATGACTACATAGCGTCGCCGCCAGAGTCGGGATATAGAAGCTTACATACGACTATCATTGGACCACATGACAAGCAGGTACAAGTGCGTATCCGTACACAAGAAATGGATATCCAAAATAGATTCGGTGTATTGAAGACAGCATTTGGCTCGAAGGACGGAAGCATGAAAGAATTTTCTTGGCTAGAGCGCTCTGCAGAATTGGATAGGACAACACGAGAAAGTAGCGAAGCATTTTGGGATGCACTACAGTCAGACATTTTCCAAAAATCTATAGAAGTCACTGTCAATGGAGATGTTGTATCTGTTCCACTAGAGTCTACAGCCCTTGATGCTGTGTACTTTCATATTGGGGCAAAGGCACATGCAGTAAGTGGTATCAAAATAAATGGTCATGATGTAGAGCTATCAACAATACTACACCCAGATGATGTGGTAGAAGTTGCAATGGAAAAGGTAAGCTCTGTTCAGTTTCATTGGCTAGATCTTGTCACGACAAAGTATGCACGCAATCATATTGTCGAAGCATTAAAGGAGTTCGATAGCACAGAGCGGTTTGAGCTTGGTCAGCAACTTCTACAAAAAGAATTGGATCACTTTCAAAAAATCCTTGTAGGAGAAATAAGTAAGTACCAGCAAAAAATTATTACGGATCACTTTAAAAGAGAAACATTCGAAGATGTTATTGTGATGATAGGAGAGGGTGTGGTTCAGCCCAGGGAAATTGTTTCATTGATTCAAAAGAAAAAAAATATAAGTAAAACCAAAGGGTTTCACTTCCGTTTAGTACTTGAGGTAACGGATAGGCACCGTGAAGATATCTTGCCACAAATTTCCGCACTTGCGAGGATTCACAATGTTCAATTGGAAAATGTTCATATGAACTCAACCTCAAAACATGGAATGATTACAGTGAAATTAAGGGGATTTGCACAGAATAAGTCGTGTTATGCCGATTTCCTCTCGGCACTTGAAAGGCACAGTTGGGTTTCTCGATTGCAAACCATGATATCTATCAGGCAAAGGGCTGCTTTGATTGTAGCATTCTGCATTGCTTTTGCAGTGTTAATTGCCCAGTTTATTCTACTGGCACAGTGGAAGGATTGGCTTGTGTCTTTACCGGGAAATTATGCCTTCTTCCTAGAGGTGGCATTTGTCATACCTCCACTCGTAGCAAACTTTTATATTTTGCGCATGCTAAGACACTTCGTCGTAGCAATGAGGAACGACAGATGGTTCCTCGTAATGGGATCGGTATTGAATATTGCTGTATGTTCTTTGCTTCTCTATGAGAGTGTCATTTTAGGATTTTCCAAAAGCATACTACCTCTGGTCGTAGTATTTATATTCTTTATGATCTACATAGGATATCGATTCATTATCACTGAGCGCTTATTTGCAAAGGTAGAACGGGCGACTGTTAAGCCATTAACAAAGAAGCAGTGGCAAAAGCTACGTCGCCAGAAGATAGCGGGTTATACATTCAGACTCGGTGCTGTCATTATATGGGGTATTCAGCCTCTGTATTTACGGTATACACCTGCGAATGAAGTGTCACCATTTATTAGAGTGTTCTTAACGGGAATCGGTGTCTTGATAATTACGGGTCTGTTTATTGGTATTAAAAAATTACGGAGTACGTCTGTTGTAAAGAAAGTTGCATTGCCAAAAAACATTCTTTTAACAAATATTATTATTGGATACATTCTCTTTACGTATCTTATTAATGCCAGCCTGCAGTTTACTACAAGTACAAATTTCATACTCTTTAATAACTTCTCTCCGGTCATAGCCCTTCTTGTTGGTGCAATGCTTTGGCGATCCTCTATCCCGTATCTTAGAGACCCAAGGAAAATGATGTGGGTATTTGTTATTTTTCTTATGGGCTCTACGGGGGCCGCTCTTATTATTTACAATACCATGAAGGGTGCCAGTGGTGGGTCTCTGTATGGAGATACACTTGGGCTTCTTGCAATGGCTGCAGATACTGTCCTTGTTGTATCTCAGATTAGATACATGAAGCTCTATAAAAATATTTCTAGTCTATCTATCAATTTATATGTGTTCGCTTCACATATTATTGCAATTGCTCCATTGATGCTGTGGTTTGTTATTACCAAGAATCCAAATATTGTCAGTCTAACACTTGTCCCAGTTATGTTCGGAATAGGTGCTGGTATTCTTGCAGGAATTGGACAAATACTAAATTATGAAACCTTTAGGCGCATAGATGGATTTATCGCATTCCTCATGTTTAATGTGTCTATTCTTATTACATTTGTTGTGGAGGTTTTCTTCTTAGGACAGTTCAAACCGTCATGGATTTTACTTATTGGTGGAGCAATTGTGATTGCATCAACAGTATTGGCAGAGCTTATCAATACCCATTGTCAAAAAAGAGGTCTATAGGGAAGCAGTCCTTACGAAAGAACCTGCAAGATATACTTTTTCACGTTTCCAAAGATCTCCGACTCTTCATCAAGGGCGTAAATTTCAGCGTGTGTAAACCATCGCATATCGTCTCCTTCTTCTATAGCGAGTACGAGCTCTTGTGCTTCGTCGAGAGGCCGAGCAAGAAATAGAAAGTCCATATGTTGGTGAGCATCCTCTCCTCGGTTAGGGCATGCAGGAATGTTTTCCAGAAGCATGGCGATAGGTTTTTTAAGCATCTGACCTTCGTGTGCATTGTTTAAAAAAAGGTTGTCCTGAGCGTCACCGACAATTTCAACATCCAGACCTGTTTCCTCTTTGCATTCACGCGCAGCTGTTTGCTCTGGTGTTTCGTCAGGATCGACGTGTCCTCCAGGTGGCATCCAACGCTGTAATCTTTTGTGCCACAGCAGCAAGGTTCTCTTTTGCGAGTCAACAATGAATGCGGTGGCGGTGAAGTGTTTTTGCATTGCATTTATGGTACGATACTTTCTCCTACTTCCCCAACTATTATGGTTTTGATTAACGACAACTCATCAGTTCTTGCAATTGGCGACAGCATGCCTAGTTTCGAATTACCGGCAACAGATGGTTTAACCATTAATTCAGCGATGATCAAAGATCCAAATATTGCAGTCGTGTTTACCTGTAACCACTGCCCCTATGCAATTGCATACGAGAAGAGGCTTAAGGACTTGATGGAAAAGTTTGAAGAGACACAATTTATTTTGATCAACAGTAACGATGCAGATTCATACCCTGAAGATAGCTTCGAGCGCATGAAGGTAAAGAAAGAAGAAGCTGGATGGCCATGTGAGTATTGTTTCGATGAAGATCAGTCAGTGGCCGCGTCTTACGGAGCACTCTGTACACCACATTGTTTCGTATTCGATATCAACCGAGAGTTAAAGTACAAAGGACGCATCGACAATAACTGGGAGCATCCAGAAGAGGTCACAGAGCATAACCTTCACGACGCTATAAATGCACTTGAACAGAAGCTTGAGCCTGCAAACCATGAAGAGCATGCAATCGGTTGTAGTATCAAGTGGAAGGTAGCTGTATAAAAAAGTTATACACTACTCTTCGCTATTCAACTCGAGCTCGATCTCCCTTATAGGAATAGAGACTTCGAATCCTTTGAGTGCATGCACATCAAACAAGTCGACAAGGACAAGGCTGCTAACTGTTAGGTAGAACTTCTCTGTAGGGTTGCGAAGCTCCGGGTCTATCTCCATGTCTTTACGCTGAAGGGCTGCAACAATGGCCTGTTCAAGAATCTCTTCATATCCAGGAGTGTCTGCAAAGTACTCTGCAAGAGTAATTGGTTGTCCTGTGCTTAGGTCAAATGTGAAAGCTTCAATACTGTTATTCGGATGAGCAGCGCCTTCAAACATCTGTGACGTAAGAAGTGTCAGGCTAAACATATCTGCATTCAGAAGCTTTACGTCGTATTGTACGTTCGTTGTATCTCTTGTTTCAGCATCGTCTTCAGTAAGTTCTAGAAGCTTCGCTGGGCAGTCGCGGACGTTTTCCTTTGTAGCGTTCGCGAAGGCGTCGAGTGCTGCATTGATATTAATTTCAACCTGCACAGACGACAAATCTTTAATATGAGGATATCCACCTTCAAGGACGCATGTAATACCTTCTATAGAGGCTTCCTCCTGAAGGAAGACTTGTTCTACAACAGGATGGGTCTCTTCCATGTCGATGGAGCAACCAGTAAGTGTGAGTACAGAGATGGCAAAAAAGAAGTGTTTCATAGGCGACAAAGAGTACGTGTTTACTCCGTTTGAAGCAACAAGATTTCGGGAGTTGCGAAAAGGCGAGTTCTGGCACTACTTTCACCAATTCCCCTGGTTATTGCAAGGGTCGTATCGTCATCAATTTCAAAGATTCCTTGGTCATACTCTTGGCCTAGGCTCGTTGGGAGTTTGCTGAGTGGTCCGAACCCAGGAATGCGGACCTGTCCTCCATGTGTATGACCAGAGATTATTAGATGAGCACCAAGGCTTTCTGCTTCGTCTATGACACTCGGGTTATGCGAAAGAAGAACGGTATATACCGTTGGGTCAATACCGGCCAGAGCACTGGTAAGGTCTGCATGACCAGTCCAGATGTCATCAATCCCTGCGATCGCAATCTTTCCGTGTGGTAGCGTCAGAATTTTGGACTCATTACGCAGCATCGTAACGCCAAGAGCGCTCAGTGCAGAGCTAATGCGTTCCCCTCGATCTGTTCCGGTGTAGCGCTTCCCAAGCAGGGTTTCATACTCTCCAACGTCATGATTTCCAAGAACAGCATATGTTCCCATAGTGGTACGGAGGTTTTTAAGGGGGCGTAAGTCATTAAGATCAGAATCGTGATTCAAAATAAAGTCTCCAGGAAGTACAACAATGTCTGGCAGTAGCGCATTGGTACGTTTTACCACTCTCTGCAGAAATGCTTCTCCTTTGTATGCTCCGACGTGAATGTCAGAGATCACCGCAATTTTTACCGGAGAGCTAAGTGGATGAGAAATAACTTTCTCTGTCACGGTAATCATCTGTGGTTCTATAAAAGACCCGTAGACGACAAGGCAGCAACTAACTACGCTTAGTAGCCCTGCAATGCTAATAAGAAATTTCTGTAGTGGCTTGTGCGGATGCCTCTTTGTCCATGTCAGGCATGCG
>Ga0257121_1000801_pt1 | contig 25170 bp, 19 predicted proteins | sample SI106_100metaG_FD_190180 | JGI IMG/M metagenome (GOLD analysis project Ga0257121, IMG submission 190180) | Marine microbial communities from Saanich Inlet, British Columbia, Canada - SI106_100 | ecosystem: Environmental > Aquatic > Marine > Inlet | place: Canada: British Columbia | collected...
TCTCCTGTAATTAATTTGTCTGATTGCTTAAGAATACTCGCAGATTGTAAGATGCTATAGCTTCCTGCACAGTTTACAATGTTCTTATTTGAAAACGAATCTTGTAGTTTTGAGCCAATTTCTGTATCATTTGAATCTCCAAGTAAGGCGATAGGAACATCGATTTGATCAATGATTTTTACCAGAAGGTCATATGGTATTTTTTTGGTGTTAAACTTCGCGCCTAGAGCAATACAAAAAAACTTTTTGGGTACCGTGTTAAATAGATTTTTTAATTCAATATGAGCACTCGTCGGCACTGAAAATGGGCTTCCTGTGATTGATTGATTTAAACCTAATGATTTTAAAGTTTCAAAATAGCGATCTACGATATGAATATCAGGGAGGGTATCGATTTTAAACGAAGTCAATATTTTTTTTCTAACATTCAACTTATTAAATCTTAAAACTCTTTTTCCATTAAAAATCGAAACAGAGATACTTCGAATGTTTTTGTGCAAATCAATAATAATATCGAATTTCTGATCTGAAATCCATTTTCTCGTGTCGCTTACAGAACCATTATAGGCATGTGAGTAATCAATATCTTTATTCGCAGTCAAGAGCTGAATAAAAGAATCTTTTGAAAGATAAGAAATATGAGCATTAGGAAGTTTTTCTTTAAGCGCAGTAACTACCGGAAAAGTCAAAACGATATCTCCTATCGAGCTAAAGCGTATAAATAAAACTTTCACTTTTATAAATTAAACTTTAAATTCACCTGAGTCCCTTGACCAATCTCAGAATGGAAAATTCCTGAAATCCCAGACATGTTCATGCGGTATTTTACATTGGAAAGCCCCAGTCCATGTTCCACATTGTCAACATCAAAACCATCACCATCATCACTTATTGTTATGGATATATTTTCTGTTTGATCTTTTATCATCTTAAAAGTAAAAACGCTCGCGTTTGCATGTTTAATGGTATTATTAAACAACTCCTGAATGATTCGGTACAGATTGAAGTTGTCAATAGAATGCAAATCTGACTCAATAATCGATTCATCCATTTCCAATCGAAATTCAATTTCTCCAATGGCGTTAATACGATGAGCAAATCTTTCCATTGCATTAATAAAACCAGCTTCCAATTCGGGAGGCAATAAATTGTATGCAATCTCCTTTACTTCACGAATACAACTTTGAAGCAAGTTCCCAAGCTCTTTGTAATTTGCTTTTTGCTCATCCTTAACTTCGAGATTTTGAAACAAGAGATTTAAAAGTACCATTTGTTGCCCTAACCCATCATGTAATTCTCTTGCAATTTTTTTCTTCTCAGATTCTTCAGCTTGAGAAATAATATCAAATTTTCTCTTTTCAAATTCAAGTTCTTTCGTTCTGTCAATAATTAAAGCTATAAACTCAATTTTGCTGGAGTCTGACTCAATTTGACTGATTTCAATGTCGATGGTGATTTCCGAGGCATCACTAGTTAGCTGAGTAAACCTCCCCCCTTTTGATGTGATTAAGTCTTCTTTACTCGAACCCGAATTAAATGAAGTTAAACGCTTGCCAATAAGCTCTTGGGCAGAAACTTTATACAACTCCTGTGCTGCATTATTTACAAGCCCGATCGTCATCTCCTCTCCCATCAATTGGATAATAGGTAAAGGTGACTTTTTAAAAACATCTTTAAATTTTCGTTCTGATTTTTGAACCTTTATACTTAATTGTCTCCTTAACAAACCATATTTGATGGTTTTATTTAATATTTGGGCATTCAGGTCTCCTTTTAAGACATAATCCTGACCACCCTTGGAAACAATTTCTAATGCGATCGATTCATCATCCATTCCAGATAATACAATCACAGAGGCTAGAGGAAAGATCTCGTTTATTGAATCGTAGGTTTCTACTCCTGAAGAATCCGTAATATTCAGGTCCAACAATATGACATCCGGTTCTTGGTATTTTCTAATCTCTTTTGCTTCACCAATAGAATCAATCGAGATAATGTTTTCGAGAGAAATCCCAGAGGTGCTCAGCTGAAACTGAACCATCTCAGCAAAAATAGCATCGTCCTCTATGATTAATATTTGTGCTTCATTCATGTTTAATAGCTATTGCGAATCAAAACCCTATCATTGTCTACAACATTACGAATTTCTGAACGAAAAGAATCCAACTCCTCAGCAGCGATACAATCTGTAGGGAATGATAATTGTAAGTCTTTAATGTAATCAAAATATACAGATTCTTTTCCAATAGTTACCTGCCTCAAACCAGATAAATACACAATGGTGACCTCCCTATCAGACACGATAACGGCTTTAGATGAGATGCCCACTCTAAATTTACTTCTTATTCCAAATACAAGAAATAAGATGCCTTCAATTGAAAAACCAAAGAGTACAATTCCCGGGTAGTGATGTTCTCCTGTAACTTTTAACATAGCGTAAGCAACAGCGGACATGATGCCAGACTCAAGCAAGGTATATACGACTATGCGCTGGGATCTGCCCTTACTAACAATCTTGTTCCATTTGAACCGTTCTTGTTTATTGACAATAAATAACCCCATCCATCTGCGAATACTTCTCCATATGAGTAAGACAAAAAAAAGTAAAGCAAACCCTAAAAATAAATAACCTTGATAAGGAAGATCACTTCCCGTTGTGTGAAGAAAATCAATTGGAACATCAAATCCTATATACACTGTTAAACACAATAGTGGTATTGTGAAAAAGATCAATAGGCTATTTGTAAAACTATTCATTTGGGATCATTTTCAACTGACGTTTTAACAATTCAATTTCTTCTTTTGTATCCTCATTCTTTTTATTCACTTTATCAAACAGTTTCTCGGCACCTTTTGACACTGAAAAATAACCAAGGTTGGTTTCAGATTGTAGAATGTCATTTTCTAATGTAGAAATTCTCTTTCGCAGATTGTTTTTCTCTTTAAAAAAAATGTCTTTCCTGTTTTCCATCAGTGCATAGGAATCCATTTTGAGTTTGAATATGGTCAGCTCTACTTGTTCAGGTTTAATTTGAAGACCTTTGACTTTCTCTTTTAACACAGCAATAAAATCGGATAAAACATGGCTTGACTTGTCTTTTCGTACAGGTCCTATCGCTACGAAAGACTCGATGTCTTCCTGAAGATTTTGTTCTGTGTAATCTTTTGGCAATTCCTTCTTCTTAAAAGATGCAATTGCAGCATTTTTCGCCTTTAAATTTTCTTCAAGCGATTTTTTAAACTCATTTGAAACCTCTTCTTTCTTATTAAAAAACTGATCACAAACTTTTCTAAATTCTTCCCAAAGAGAACGTTCATATCTCCCTGCATTTTTTGTTGTTTTCCACTTCTTTTGAAGATCTATCAAGCCTTTTGTTGCAGCTTGAATGTCTTCTGAATTGTTAAACTCCACCGCTCGAGAAATTAAATCTTTCTTCACATCTCTTGCTTTCTGATCAACCTCATCTTTTGATTTGAAAAACACCTTTCTTTCATCAAAGAAAGAATTACACAAGCTTCTAAATTCCTTCCAGATTTTATCATTGTCTTTTTTTGAAGCGAATCCAATTTTTTTCCAATCTTCTTGGGCTTTTTTAACTTCATTCGTAAGATTGTTCCATTGTTTGATGTTTCTAAAATCAGCACCTTCTTGAATTTTGCTTTTCAAAGCAGCTATTATTTCTCGTTTCTTCTTTAAATTGTCATTTTGAATTTGGCGATATTCATCATAATGTTTATTTATTTTGTCATAAATAGAACGAACGGCTTCCCAATAACTTGTCTTTAATATCTCCCATTCTTCATTATTTACAGGACCAATATCCTCCCAATCATCTTGAAGAGATCGAAGTGATTTTTCAACTTCTCTTATTTGACTTTCACCATTTCGAAGAGATTGTAGTTTATGAATAACCTCTTGCTTGAGTTGAGCATTCCTTTTGTAGTCATGATCTTTAATTTCACGATAAATATTCATATTGTAAAAGAACATTTCGCGAAGCCTAGAATATTCTTTTTGAATGATATCCCTTTTTGCTCTAGGAATGTCTCCAATTTTCTTCCAGGTTTCCTGTATCGTATTAAAAGCTTTAAAAGCTGAGCCAATATTTTCCTCGTTTTCAACAAGTGTCTTGAGCTCTGTGATAAGTGCGCTTTTTTGCTTTAAGTTTGCCTCTTCTAATTGATTTTTTAGCTCAATCTGCTTTTTTCGATTTTCCTTGTAACTTCCATAAAGCACATAAAATTGTTCTTTAATAATCGAAAAATCAATTTGCTCTATCGTTTCTCCTTTATCTTTAGCTTTTAGTACCTCAACTTGTTGACTCCCCTCTGATTTCAATAACCAATCATCAAAATCAATTTTGAGCTGATTGACTTCTCGAATATTAGAAATCAAGTCATCTTCACCAATTTTAGCACTAAGCTTTTCTATTAATTCATTTTTCATTTTACCAAAACATTCATGTCAAAATCTGCTAAGCTCACAAATCTTTCAATCCGTGATAAAATTTCTTCTTTTTTTAAATCTAACAGTCTTTCGGTCCCAAATTTTTCAACACAAAAAGAAGCCATCGCAGAACCATAAATCACCGCTCTTTTAAGGTTTTCAAATGACAAGTCATTTGTGGACGAGATATAGCCCATAAATCCACCGGCAAAAGTATCTCCAGCACCAGTTGGATCAAAAACCTCTTCTAATGGCAAAGCCGGAGCGTAAAACACTTCATCTTTAACAAAAAGCAACGCGCCATGTTCACCTTTTTTTATAATCAAAATCTTTGGCCCCATTCCTCTAATCAGCCTGGCTGCTTTTACAAGAGAATATTCGCCGCTTAATTGACGAGCTTCTTCATCATTAATAATCAATAAGTCAACCATAGAAATCGTTTTTTCAAGATCACCCATTGCGATGTCCATCCAAAAATTCATTGTATCCATCGCAATGAGTTTCGGTCTTTTATTCAACCGCTCAATGACTGTGCTCTGTACCAACGGACTCAAATTTCCAAGCATTAGATATTCAGAATCTTGGTATTCCTCAGGCACGATTGGGTCAAAATTTTCAAGAACATTAAGCTCTGTAATTAGCGTATCTCTACTGTTCATATCGTTGTGATATTTTCCAGACCAAAAAAAAGTTTTTTCTCCTTCTTTTACTTGTAGACCTTTGGTATCGATTCCTCGACTGTTAAGATCATTCAAGGTTTCTTTTGGGAAATCGTCACCAACAACAGAAATAATGTTCTGATTTTTCTCAAAATATGATGACGCCAAGGCAATAAAAGTTCCCGCTCCACCAATAATTTTATCTGTCTTTCCGTAGGGGGTTTCAATCGCGTCAAATGCAACGCTTCCAACAGTCAATAAACTCATTTTTTTTAATTTTAAGAATCAAAGATACGCAAATTGATAGTTACTTTAATAAATAAAAATTTACCTCTGTTTAAGTGAAATAGAACATTTCATCTCGCGCAATTTTGTAATTTTAAGCAAATGAATAAACTAATACTCCTTATTCTTACCTCTACACTCTGTTTTTCCTTATACACTATGGGGCAGCAAGATTATAGGACTGGAGAGCTTATTAAAAAATTTAATCAAAATTCAAAAATATCTCTTGTAGCCAATGATGAATTGATTGCTGATCTTAAATTAAACTTACAAAACGAAAAAGTCCCGAATAATGAAAAGCTGATTGTATTGGACTTATTATTATTTCATTTTTTAGAAAAAGGTGAATTAATTGAGTTTAAAAGGCTTTATCAAAATAACCTGTCTTTATTAAAAAAAGACCGTTTGAAAATGTATTTCTGGGAAAGTGTTTATTCCAATTACTCTAGAGCCTATTTGAAGAGCTTGTCTGCCGCCAAAAAACATCTAAATGAAGCAAAAAAAACAAGAAATAATGATGAGCTTTCTAAAGCTTACAGAATTCTTGCAATATCAAATATGTATTTGAATAATAAAGATTCGTCACTTTTTTATGCCAATCTCTCATTAAATTTTGCTCGCAGATCGTCAGCTGAAGATGCGGTTTTGAACACTTTTAAAACACAATCCGAAATTTACAATCATTTTGGAATGATTGGACAAAGCACTTCCGTTCTCATCAAATTTATAGATCAAGCAGAAGAGAATAGAGACGATAAAAATATCTGTTGGGGAACGATTCAAATTGCGGATAAATCTTTTCAGATCCGTTACTACAATGAGGCAAAAACTTACTACAGAAAAGCATTAAGTATTGCTGAAAAAAACAATGCAACATTTTACAAATCTGTAATTTATAGAGGCCTTTCTGATGTAGCTCTTGCGTTACAGGATGATGAAGAATCTTCTGCATACCTAGAAAAATGTCTGCCTTTAATTAAAGAATGGGAGGAAAGTACAAACCTTCCTTTGACAATGCTCACCAAAGCCAAAATATTAATCTATCAAAACAAATACGAACAAGCCAATAATGAACTGTCAACTGCAAGAAGTCAATTCGAGCACTTAGGTGATGAACTTGGAGCTGCTATTACATTACATCTTATTGGACAATTGTTCTTTAAACAAAAAGAATGGAAGCTTTCCGAAAGCTATTTCAATAAATCATTAAACCTTTTTGAAGGTTATGAGTTCAATTCCTACCGTCTAGAAAACCACAAGTTTCTTGCAGAAGTCTATGCAAATAAACAAGACTTTACTCGAGCTTATGCCAACCTTGAAGAATATCAAAAATACACCAACATTAATTCCTCGATATCTAGTACCAAAGCCATCAACGAATTGACACAAATGTACTCTCGCGAGTTACGGGAATATCGCATAAAAGAGCAAGGTCAGGTGATCTCAAATCAAAAAAAGGAAAAAGAACTCCTGGCTTTAAAAAGCGAAAAACAGTTTTCGACAATTATTCTCATTGTTATCGTATTAACATCCATAATTATCATTTCTATCATTTATTATAGACAACTCAAGATCAAGCAGCAAACACAGGAAATAGAAATGTCTCAAACCTTATTAAGGACGCAAATGAATCCTCATTTTATTTTCAACGCAATGTCTGTGATACAAGGATATATATACGAAAATGACCCAAGTAAATCTTCTAAATTCTTAGTTAGTTTCTCGAAATTAATTCGACTTATCTTAGAAAATTCTCCAAAAGAATTCATTACAATCGAAACCGAAATTGATATCCTAGACAAATATCTAAAAACACAAAAATTAAGATTTGAAAATCGATTTGATTTTAAAATTTCAGTACCTGATGAGCTTGTCTTTAAGAAAGTATTAATCCCGCCCATGATTACCCAGCCTTTCGTTGAAAATTCAATTGAGCATGGACAGCTCAATATTGTAGAGAATGGACACATCCACATAGAGTTTAAAGAACAAAACGAAATGCTCTATGTGAAAATTGAGGACAATGGTGTTGGACGTAAAGAATCTGAAAAAAGGAACTCAAAAAAAGACCACAAGAGTATGGCCCTAAACATCACCAAGGAAAGAGTGAATATTCTCAATAAAAAATACCGATCAAAAGCGACTGTTGAAATTGGAGATCTACAAGAAGGGAAATATAGCGGAACTCTCGTAGAATTAAACCTTCCATTACTTACGGAAAAGATTAACTTAGATTAACTATGAAAAAGATCCTTATTATTGACGATGAAAACAAAACGAAAGATTTCATTAAAAAGCTTTTGATTTCATTTGGACACAAATTTGAAATCTATACCGATGGTTCGAATGTTGAAACAGGAATTCAAGCCATCAATAAAATAAAACCTGACCTTGTATTCTTAGACATTCAAATGCCTGACGGAAATGGTTTTGATGTTTTAAAGGGGGTGAAAGAAAAAAAATTTGAAATTATCTTCATCACGGCATATCAAGAATATGCCATTCAAGCCATTAATTTTAGCGCTCTTGCCTATATATTAAAGCCTATTGATGTCGAAGAATTAGAACAGGCAGTCGAAAAAGCATTGTCCAAACTAGACAAAAATGACAACGAGGATCAATTTAATGCACTAGAAAATAATTCTGATAGAAACAAGAAAAAGAAACTCGTTTTAAAAACCCAGGAAAGTGTTTATGTTTTGGAGCTTAAGGATATCGTACGATGCGAAGCAGACAAAAATTACACCTCTTTTTTCTTGAATTCTGGTAAACGAATTTTAGTGTCAAAAACATTGAAGGAGTACGATTTGCTCTTGTCTGGACACTCCTTTTTCAGAGTACAGCAATCTCACCTGGTAAATCTTGATTTTATTGACCGATACGACAAGGTAGATGGCGGAGCGGTAATAATGAAAGATGGCAGCTCAGTACCATTGTCCCCTGCAAAAAAAGAGCAGTTTTTTCACATAATAGAAAACCTATAAAGCTTGATTTAAATCTTCCAATAAATCATCAGCATCCTCGATTCCTACACTTAATCGTATCAAACTATCAACAACACCACTTTTTTCTCTATCCTCTTTAGGAATTGCAGCATGTGTCATTGTCGCAGGGTGACCAATTAGCGACTCTACTCCCCCCAAAGATTCGGCCAAGGCAAATAGCTTTACCTTTTTAACAAGTCTTAAGGCTTCCTCCAGTTTGTTGCCTTTAAGTGTAAAGGAGATCATGCCACCAAAGCCCCTCATCTGTTCTTTTGCAATATCATGATTTGCATGCCTTTCCAAACCAGGCCAGTATACCTTATCTACACTTGGATGGGACGCAAGAAAACGAGCTACTATAGCTCCATTCTCACAATGCTTTTCCATTCTCAAGTGTAATGTTTTTATTCCACGGAGAACAAGAAAACAATCCATTGGTCCTGCAATTGCCCCTGAAGAATTTTGAATGCGATAGATTTCTTCTGAGATTTCTTTTTTAGAAGTAACCAAGGCTCCCATAACTACATCAGAATGACCACCCAAGTACTTGGTTACTGAATGCATTACAATATCTGCCCCAAGATCGAGCGGGTTCTGCAAATAAGGAGTAGCGAAAGTATTATCTACACAAAGCATCGCGTTTGAATTTCTTGCCAAAGATGCCAAAGCCTTAATATCAATAATATTGATCATGGGATTCGTTGGTGTTTCCGCCCAAATAAGCTTTGTATTCTCATTCATCGCATTACCAGCTGCTGAAACATTTTTCATATCAACAAAATGAAATACAATTCCATATTGCTCAAAAATGGTCTTAAATATGCGATACGAGCCACCATAAAGATCATTTGTTGCTACAACTTCATCTCCAGGTTTTAGCATTTTTATTACGCAATCAATAGCTGCTATTCCGGAGGCGAATACCGCTCCGAATTTTCCATTCTCGAGAGCTGCCAAATTCTTTTGCAACACGTCTCGTGTTGGATTTTGAGTTCGAGAATATTGATATCCCTTGTGATTACCTACCCCATCTTGGATAAAGGTCGAGGTTTGATATATTGGCGTCATTATTGCGCCTGTCGCTGGGTCAGGCTCTATTCCTGCATGAATGGCTTTGGTTCCAAATTTCATTATGATAATTTTAAGATTAAAATTAAAGAAAACTTTAAGGCAGCTCCAATTCTATTGTTGGATTCCAAAAACATTTGTCAAAATCGACTATTTCATCATTAATTACTTTTACTCCTTCATCATCCAAGAGCTCTTGCATTCGGTCTGGAGTTTCAAAATGATGTTTGCCAGTTAAAATACCATTTCGGTTAACCACACGATGGGCAGGAACCTCTTTTAATTTGTGTGCGGCATTCATTGCCCACCCAACCATTCTAGATGATTGCTTAGAACCCAAATAGGATGCAATCGCACCGTATGAAGTCACTCGGCCTCTCGGAATAAGCTTCACTACTGCGTACACATTTTCAAAAAAATCAGATTTATCCAAAATAGATAGATTTTTATGGTACTAATTTAATTGAAATTATAAGGCAATAAAAAAGCCATCTTGCGATGGCTTTAAATCATTCTAAAAATGGGGTCTTTATTCGTCTCCCTTCCAATTCCCGTCATCATCATTATGGGCAAGGAAGAGTTTATATTAAATAACAAAGCAAAATTTCTTAAGAATTTGCATTTATGATAGGCTCGAGACAAAGAAATTTTATTACTAGAATGAAATAATACGCTTGATGAAACATCATAATAAATCTTATTAACGTTTAATTTTAAGGGTCCTGAGAACCTTGTCAATATAATTCACTGTTGACTCATTTAATTTGAATAAATAGATCATAAGCGGGAATAGAAGTATAAGAAGAACTGTTTTTACACCAATACTTAAAAGCGCTATGTTTAGATGAATGTTTAGTAATTCAAATAAGGTCAATACAATGCCAAACAATCCGAGAACAGCAAATTGCATTTTTTGAAATGGATTAATTTTAAACTGTTTCCAAACGTACACCATTCGTAACAAATTATAAACCGTAACAGCTGTCATTGTAGAGATAGCAGCTCCGATGATACCATAAATTGGAATTAGCCAATAGTTTAAGCCAAATACAAGTCCTAGTAATATAATTGTGAATAAAATATCAATTTGATATTTCTTTGAAGTTAACAGAATTACTGAATTTAACCCCATATACATATCAAATAAACGACCTGACATTAAAAATAAAAACACCCATATTCCTGAAGAATATTCACTTGGTAAAAATGAAAATAGTTCTTCTCTATTCACCCATACAAGTAGGAATAATGTACTACCCATAATAAGGCTTACACCACTCACATTTTTGTATAGGTCTCCCATTTCTTTCATTTTTCTTTCTTTCCAATATACAGGAACGAATGGAGCTGAAATTCTAAACAGTGCTTTAAATGGCACTTGCAGTGCACTTGTTAGATATATTACAGTGGTGTATACTCCTGTCCCTGCCAAACCAACCATTGAGGCGATCATTGTTGAATCCAAGGTGATAATTAGCACTGCACCTAAGCCATTCAAATAGCTATATGCTCCATATTTTAAAATAATTTTTTGGAAGCGTTTTGGCACTTGAATAGAAACTTTTAAGCTCTTGATTTCTTTAATATATACCATATAAAGAAAGAGAATTAATACAGGAATAAAATAAGCCAATGCATTCAAGACTAAAAATTGGTAGAATGAAATCCAACTAAAATAAAGTGCCCCTAACAATGCCGTAACTATTAATCTTAAAACAATATCATTTACAAAAACAGATAATACATTTTTAAACATTGCTCTCAAATGCATCTCAAAGACTAGAAAGAGAACATTAGCTATACCAATAGGTATTATCCAATAATAGTAATCAACAAAAAGTGCTGATTTCTCATTGTAGTAATCTGAAATAAAAGGTTCTAATACGTATACAAGTCCACTTGTAAGTGTTGCTCCAACAAGGACTGTTAAAATGGTTAGCTTAAGAAAACCGTAATTATTTCTTTGTGGATTTCTAAAAAATGTAAAAAATTTCCAAGTTGAATTTATTGCACCTAAACTGGCTATTTGTCCAAATAAAAGACCAACTGAAATGATTAAATTGAAAAGGCCAATTTCCTCAGTTGAAAGAATCAAAATAAAAAGCAATACTTTATTCACATAACCCAAGACAAGTCCCATATAGGAATAAATCATCGTCCTTAAAGCATCACGTTCAACTAATCCCATTTAATCAAAATGTTGTTTTATATTCTGTAGGGCCAACATATTCATTTTTAAAAAGTATCAAAATCTGATTGAGTAAACTCTATAGAAGCAGGATTAATTGCCTTATCTATTATATAAAACCCAATAGGAAGGCTTTCCTTACTAATTTCATTTTTTTGTAAGTAGTCATACAACCAGTGATTTTTACTCATGATTAGTTCTACTTTTCTACAACCCATTTTTTTACCTACAAGTTTAATTGCATTTAAAAAATTGTTTAATTGACTCTCTTCAAAATAAGCTGCAACACCTATTTTTAAATGAGCTTCAGTTTTAATTAGGATTTTAAAACCATTAATCACAATTAAATGAGAGCCTTCATCACGTAACTTATAATTGAAGTAATTTAAATCTTTAGTTACATAACCCTCAGATAAATTCTCATCGAACCCTTTAATATTTTCATTAGTTAAATCAAGTGAGTATTTTTTTATCCTAAAGCTTGAATATTTGCAATAAATTGGACTGAACGTTCGATATCTATAGAAAAACTCACTTAAGGGCAAAAAGCTCCCTCTTAATGTGAATTTTTTCATTGAGCCATAGAAAACCCAGTTTAGTTTATTCTTCAATCCTGGATAAGATTTTTTATTTGGAAAACCAAAAATTGCTTTCACCCCTTCTTGCTCTGCTAATTCAAATGTTAACTTTGCTGATTTTGAAAACAGCCCTTTTCTTTGATGATCAGGAGATGTCATTGTATCCCCAGATTGTGCAACTAAGATTTTTTTATCTTGATAACATAATTGAATTGGGAATACTACATACAATGCTGCAGAATCATCTTCTTTAGTCTTTGCCATTATCCCAATAACCTTTTTACCGAATAATGATGTGTCATATTTCTTTTCCACCCTAGATAACTCTCGGTTAATTCCAAATGACTTTTTTGAAAGACTTGTAATCTTTAAATATGAGTTCTTATTTATTTTATTGAATTCGTACATACCTTAAGTTGGGCTAATTCCCTTTGTTTTAAACGCTTTATTTAGAAATATCATATTTGATTCAAATGTAGTGCCAGATGATATCCCATGTCGATTCATAATTCTAGAATCATTCGCGTCACTTTTTTCCTTGTAAGTAACAGCATATTGTGATTTGAACCCTAATTCTTCAGCAGCATCCTTAATTTTATCAGAATAACTACCATCTGGATAAGCCAGCAAATTAATCTCTTTTTTCAAGTTGCTTTCTAGCAAATCTTTTGATTTCTTCAAGTCATTTACAGCACTCTCAAATGTTATAAAACCTAAATTAAAGTGTAGATGACCATGTGATTCAATTGTAACCATACTTGATTTTTCTACTTCAATTAAATCTGATGTTGACATTAACTTCCATATTTCAGAGGGAATCGAATTCAACTTATCCTTTAAGTGATAATCTGATTCTAATTTCTTTAAAACCGATTCTCTCTCTTCACATTCCGAAAATTTTATAAAATCAATAAGTGAAGTTTGATTTTTAGAATCATATGAATTTATAAATGAATGATTCCCTATTTTGATTTCTATGTCTTTATAGAAATAGTTAATGGCTGCAACATAAAATGACCATATAATATTGTTCTCGTCATTAAAGCACAAACTGGAGACAAAAATTGTAGCAGGAACTTCATGCTTTTCTAAGAGAGGTAGTGCAGTGTCAATATTGTTTTTGTAACCATCATCAAAAGAAATTGCTAAAGTATTTCTCAATAATGGTATTTTATTTTTTACAATTTCAAATGCTTCTTTTACTGTTATAATATCGAAATTCTTTTTGTAATATTTTAAGTGTTGCTCAAATTGATCTTTTTGCAAGTGTGCTGGCAAAAAATAATTACTGTCTTTTTCTACAACACCATGATACATTATATTGAGTAATTTTGGAGCCCCCTTTGGACGAATAATCTTATCAACCCCCAATCTCATCATTGCAGGGAAAACAACTTTTCTAGCTATTTTTTTATATAGTTTCATTAATTATTCCATAAATCTATTGTTTTTTTTCTTATTCAAAGTCAACACAATCTATAGAAACTAATACCAATAGTTTATTGGTTTGATTATAAAGCTAACATTAAGAAAAAAGGGCTGACAATTAGTCAACCCTTTACTTTATAATATTTTTCTTGTTTAGCGTCCTTCGCTAGATTATTTATTTTTTGCAGCAGGATTTATCCTCTTCGCATCCTTTCCAATTCCCGTCATCATCATAATGGGCAAGGCACATGGCTTTTTCTTCTTCACTACATCCTTTCTCATCACATATTGCAGCACATTCCTCAGCATTCATTTTTGAGCATTCAGACATATCACATTTATTTGCCTTGGCCTTACAACCCGCACATTTTTCTTCTTTTCCTGCACAGCATTCTTTTTCTGCATCTTTCTTGCAACATGCTTTTACTTCAGAAGAACACTTTTTGTCTTTTTTACAAGCATTTCCTTTAGAACAGCTTTTGGCATCCTTTGAACAAGACTTTGCATCCTTACATTTATCGTCTTTAGAACATTTACCATCAACTGTACAACATTTCTCAGCGATTCCATGCTTTTGGTCGGCACCACCATGACCGTTTCCTAAAATAGGTGCTATAACCAAGCCAATCAAACACGTTAATTTGATTAATATATTCATAGAGGGACCAGAAGTATCTTTAAATGGATCTCCAACAGTATCACCAGTTACGGCTGCCTTGTGAGCGTCAGAACCTTTATAAGTCATTTCTCCATTAATTTCAACTCCTGCTTCAAATGATTTCTTTGCATTATCCCATGCACCACCTGCATTGTTTTGGAAGATCGCCCATAGAACCCCAGAAACAGTTACTCCAGCCATATATCCACCAAGCATTTCAGCAACCATTAAGTTGTCCATCCCAAATGCAAGAGGAACAAAAGCAATAACCAATGGGAAGCCTATAGTCAACAAACCTGGCAACATCATTTGTTTCAAAGAAGCTTTCGTAGAAATATCAACACATTTATCGTATTCTGGTTTGCCTGTACCTTCCATAATTCCAGGTATCTCTCTAAACTGACGCCTAACTTCTTGAACCATTTCCATTGCAGCACGCCCTACGGCATTCATTGCCAAAGCAGAAAATACAACTGGAACCATTCCACCAACAAAAAGCATAGCAAGTACAGGTGCTTTGAAAATGTTAATACCTTCAATTCCTGTAAATGTGACGTATGCTGCAAATAACGCCAAAGATGTTAGTGCAGCCGAAGCAATCGCAAATCCTTTTCCGGTTGCAGCAGTCGTGTTTCCAACTGAATCTAGAATATCTGTTCTTTCACGTACTATTGGGTCTTGCTCACTCATCTCAGCAATTCCACCTGCGTTATCTGCAATTGGTCCGAATGCGTCAATTGCCAACTGCATCGCTGTTGTAGCCATCATTGCCGAAGCCGCCATTGCAACACCATAGAATCCTGCAAGTGCATATGACCCCCATATTGCACCAGCAAATAAAAGAACGGTTGGAAATGTAGAAATCATTCCAGTAGCTAAACCAGCAATAATGTTTGTTCCTGCTCCTGTACTAGATTGTTGTACAATTTTCAAAATTGGTTTTTTTCCTAATCCCGTGTAGTATTCAGTAACCGATGAAATAACAGCGCCAACAATCAAACCTATAATTGTAGCTCCAAATACACGTAGAGAAGAAATCTCTTTATCAGCTTCACCAAAGAAAGTCATTGTCATAGATTCAGGAAGCATCCACATAACCAACACATAACACGAAACAGCAACCAATGCAATAGAAACCCAATTTCCAATATTTAACGCTCCCATTACTTCCTTTTCCTTTGCATCATTTGATTTAATCTTTACCAACATTGATCCAATCATTGAAATGATAATTCCAACACCAGCAATCGCCATTGGCAATAGAATAGGTCCCATTCCGCTAAATGATTCAACAGCACCATTATCACGAATAACGTAGTTTCCTAAAACCATTGCTGCTAAAACAGTCGCAACATAAGAACCAAACAAATCTGCTCCCATTCCTGCAACATCGCCTACATTGTCTCCAACGTTATCTGCTATTGTTGCTGGATTACGTGGATCATCTTCTGGAATACCAGCTTCGACTTTACCCACAAGGTCAGCGCCAACATCAGCCGCTTTTGTATAGATCCCTCCACCAACACGGGCAAACAAAGCAATTGACTCAGCTCCAAGAGAGAATCCAGCCAACGTTTCTAAAACGACGGTCATCTTATCTGTAGAGAAAGCTTCTCCACTAACCATGAACATATTGTAGAAAAGAATAAAAAATGCAGTTAATCCTAAAACAGCAAGACCAGCAACACCGAGACCCATAACAGTTCCACCACCAAAAGAAACCTTTAATGCCTGCGGCAAACTAGTACGCGCAGCTTGTGTCGTTCTCACATTTGTTTTAGTCGCGATTTTCATACCCATATTTCCTGCAAATGCAGAAAACAGAGCACCGAAAATAAATGCAATCACAATCATCCAATGTGTAGAAGGAACAAGCATTGAAACAATACCAAGAGCAATACTGACTACAACAACAAAGATTGCTAAAAGACGGTATTCAGCATTCAAAAACGCCAAAGCTCCTTCATATATGTGGTCAGAAATTTCTTTCATTTTCCCATCACCTGCATCTTGTTTCATTACCCAAGACTTCTTAACCAACATATACAACAGACCTATAATGGCAGCTGCAATCGGCATATAAATTATCATTGATTCCATTTTATTTCATTTATTTTTAATAGTGGGCAAAAGTAGATGTTTAAATCATTCTATGCAAGTACTAAGCATAAAAAAAGGAGAGCTTTACCCTCCTTAAAATATGTTATTTCAGAATCTATTTAGAATAAGTCGCCGTACAAGTTCCGGACCCTCCTGTTAATGGAGTTGTATTCTGATAAATGAATGTAATTGTAAAGCTCAAACCATTGCTACTCATTACACCATTTATTCCTTCATAGTTGATATCTCCAAGACCACCTGGAGCTCCATCAGATGCTGATGCTATTGTGACTTGATTACCATCTATCTGACAAATTGCAGTTCCATACGATCCAGTTATACCGCTAAAAAAATCAGTGATTAAAATTTGATCTCCACTTCCTCCTTCAACAATTGTTGGCGCTGTATTCAGTGCTAAGCCCGTTCCGCCACCACAATCATCACTCACACCCCAATCACCCAACCAAGTATCTTGGTTTACAACCACGTGTACAGTTCTAACTACAGTACTGGTTCCATTGTCATTTGTTGCCGTGTAAGTCACTTCGTAAACACCAACTTCTCCAGCATCAACCGTTGAATTATCTGTAACCGCAACAATAGCACCATCAATATTAGCTGCGGTAGCTCCTGGATCAGTCCATTCCGTAGCCACGCTAATTGTTGTATCAGCCGCACCATTTAACGTTATTATAGGTGTATATACACATGTGCCATCGTCTTTTTTGGCTTCATCGTTATAATTGGCAGCACTTGAATCCATGCAGCCCTTCTTTTTACAAGATTGGGTTCCAAAAATCAAAATAGAAATAACAAATAGGTAGGTAAAATTTTTCATAGCGTATTTAAAATTGTTTCCTCAAAAATAATTGAATTTTTGGAATACAAAAAACGGCACCTCTCGATGCCGTTATAACCAAACGATTTGCTCTTAATCTTGTAAAACCGACTTTTCAGATTCAGGTTTCACAAGGGCTTCTTTAATTTTATTCTCTAACTCCTCTGCAAGCTCAGGGTTATCAAGCAGTAAATTCTTTATTGCATCACGACCTTGTCCTAATCTAGTTTCACCGTAAGAAAACCAAGAACCACTCTTTTTTAGGATATTTAAATCGACACCTATGTCTATGATTTCCCCGATTTTAGAAATCCCTTTACCATACATGACATCGAATTCGGCTCTTCTAAATGGAGGAGCAAGTTTATTTTTAACAACTTTAACTTTGACTCTATTTCCTTTGATTTCATCACCATCTTTGAGCTGTGTTGACCTTCGAATGTCTATTCGAACTGAAGAGTAAAATTTTAAGGCATTACCACCGGTAGTTGTTTCTGGATTACCAAACATAACACCAATCTTTTCACGTAGCTGGTTGATAAAAATACAACAACATCCCGCTTTATTAATTGAAGCTGTAAGTTTCCTTAATGCTTTAGACATTAATCGTGCTTGCAAGCCCATTTGAGAATCACCCATTTCTCCTTCAATTTCAGCACGCGGTGTAAGCGCTGCAACTGAATCAACAACAATAAGATCAATTGCCCCTGAACGAATTAAGTTGTCTGCAATTTCCAATGCTTGCTCTCCGTTATCCGGTTGAGAAATTAAAAGGTTAGCCACATCGACTCCTAGATTTTGAGCATAAAACTGATCAAAAGCATGCTCTGCGTCAATAAATGCAGCTATTCCTCCCTGTTTTTGAACTTCAGCAATTGCATGAATAGCTAAAGTCGTTTTACCTGATGACTCTGGCCCGTATATTTCAACAACTCTGCCTTTGGGATATCCTTGAATACCGAGAGCCATGTCTAATGTTAAAGATCCTGTAGGAATTACATCGACTTTTTCGACTGGAGCGTCGCCTAGTTTCATTACCGCACCCTTTCCATAGGCTTTGTCTAATTTTTCCATTGTAAGCTGTAAAGCTTTTAGTTTTTCAGTATTGACATCTTTTTTTGACATATCGTTTGTTTTTGTGAGCATTGCCCTATGTTATTAATGAATCAAATGTACATTCACCACATCGTAAACAATTTACGGTTTAATTTAAATTTAGTAATCCAAGCACTTCATTTGCATGATCCTTGGTCTTTGGTTTTTGAATTACATGAGTAACCATTCCTTCTTCATCCATAATAAATGAAACCCGATGAATTCCTTCGTATTCTCTACCCATAAATTTCTTTGGACCCCATACTCCAAACTTATTAATGACCTCCTTTGACTCATCAGACAATAAAGGGAAAGGCAAAGTAAATTTAGAAGCAAACTTGTCATGGCTTTTTACACTGTCTGCACTTACGCCTAATACCTTGACACCATGTTTATTTAAATCATCATAACCATCACGAAGACTGCACGCCTGAGCAGTGCATCCTGGTGTATTGTCCTTGGGGTAAAAATAAACCACCCATTTTGAACCTTTAAAATCATTGGATGAAACGTTGCTGTCATTTTGGTCTTGCCCTTCAAAATTTGGAGCTTTTTCTCCAACTTCTAGTAATTTCATAATGTTTATATTTTAATCTTTATGTGTGACGTATTTTTAATCAAATATAATTATAATTATCTAACGTCATTTAAAAAACATGAAAAAAACTAGAAAGTTTTCAGAAAATGAAGATTATTCTTCAGACAGTTTCTCAAGCTCAGAAACTACTTGCAGTAATTTGTCACTCTCTGCGACATTTTCTTCTATAACCAAAGTGTTAATGATTTCCTGACACTGCTCTATTGAATAAGCAATTATACGATCATAATACATCCCAACATATCCACCACCATTCTCTTTATAGTGCGCCAATATTTTAGGCATTTTCTCAATTTGTTCAATATCCTGCATTAATGCATAGGTTAAATAAGAAAACAAAACACGCATCTCATCTTGCCCCGATGCTCCACCATTATAGATTAAGTCTTCAAAGAATGCTTGCTCTGGAGCTTCTCCCATTTTACTGTAAGCCTCAGCCAATGTGATTTTTAAAGACAAGGACGCACCATCCTCCATCAGCCTTGCCTCACTCAGTGCTTGAGAAGGGTTGAGGTCAACCAATGCCTGAAAAGCACTAGATCTGACATTTGAAGAAGGGTCCTTGCTAACCATGTCTTTAAACAAAGCCAAAAGTGTTGCTTCTTCCTCTCCACACTCATCAAGCATCTGTATCATCTCTGCTCGAACTTTTGAAATCGAGTCATTTTTTGCAAGACTCAACATCTTTTTGGCAATATCTTCGTTATCTGAACAACCCAAACGATATGCGATTGATGCGGCTTCAATTCTGATGTTCCAAAAAGGATCATCTAAAGCATCAGAAAGCAAGCTTTGAGTCGCAAGTGTATTTGATTTAGAGGCTCTTCTCAATCCTAATAGACGAGACTTATAAGCTTTTGAGTTATAGAACTGATGTCTGAATTGAACTGCTGATTTTTCTTCATATATTTTTGCCAATAAATCTTGCTTAGGATCAATTTGAATGTTGTGTATATCACCCGAATAGCTGAGCTCAAATTCTTGCTCTAATTCATCAATAACGATATCATGCATTATCATCTCATCCCCTGACCAAATCAATACATGTGTTGGGATTTTGTAAATTGGAAAATCCTCAATGTTTTGTCTTTGTTTTACCTTAAACAACAGGGTTTGATTATCGAGAACTTCGTATTCAGTGAATAAAATCAAATGACCTTTTCCTAAAAACCATTGGTTAAAAAACCAGTTTAAATCTTCACCACTTACTTCTTCGAAAGCGAGCCTTAAATGATGAAACTCAGCCACCTTATATTTATTCGTTGTCAAATAATTATTCAAGCCCTTGAAGAATGCTTCATCACCCAAATAGCTACGGAGCATATGTAATATCCTCCCCCCTTTATTGTAAGAGTGTCCATCGAACATGTCTTCCTTGTCGAAATGATCAAACCAAATTAAATCATGATACCCCTGATAAGATGCTGATTGGTAATACCCATCAGCCTCAATTTCAGCCTGATAATCAGCCTCATCCATTCCATATCGATACTCATCCCACAAATATTGAGAGTAATTGGCAAAAGACTCATTTAACGGAAGATTCGCCCATGATTCACAGGTCACTAGGTCTCCGAACCAATGATGAAATAATTCATGCGCAATGGTTGACTGATCATTGCCATCAAGCAAAGCTTCTTCATCTCTATACACGTATTCCCCAAAAATAACAGCACCTGTATTTTCCATAGCTCCGGAAACATAATCTCTCACCACAACTTGATTGTACTTGTCCCATGGATATTCAAGATCCAATAGCTCAGAAAAATAAGCAATCATATTTGGCGTTTCTCCAAAAATGCCTCTTGCATCTTTCTCATATTCAGGCTCAACATAATAATTGACTTCAATCTTAGATCCATCTTTTTTGGTGTAAGAATCTTTCACAATGCTATACTCACCAATTGCCATCATAAATAAATATGGCGCATGTGGCAAGTCCTGTTTCCAATAATCTGTTCTTGTTCCATCCTTGTTCTTTTTTGATGAAACCAAATCGCCATTTGAAAGCGTTACATACTTGTCCTCAACAGTAATATAAATTTCTTGGGTAGTTTTTGCATTTGGAGAATCAATGGTAGGAAACCAAACTGAATTGGCTTGGGTTTCACCTTGAGTCCAAATTTGTGGCATTTTATTTTTTTCTTCCCCTTTTGGATTGATAAAATACAAACCTTTGTCACCAACAATGGCAGCACTTCCTCCCATTTCAATTTCATCAGGTTTAGAAATATACTCAATGGTTACAATATATTGCTCTGTGCTTTTATAAGTACGGCCCAAATCAATATTTAATTTTAAGGCATCATTATAAGTGTAGTTTAAGTCTACTCCATTCATTTGAACTTTCAAAATATCCATTCCCTTTGCATCCAAGATCAATTCGTCTGATTCATAAAAATGTGGCTTGGCGGTAATCGTTGCTTTACCGTTCAACTGTGATTCATTCCAATTAAATGAAACCTCCAACTTCGTGTGTATTAAATCAGTCAATATGGTATTAGAAGGATTGTAAATCGCCCTTACCTTTGGTTCTTCATTATCTAAATCCCAGTCTGGTTGCTCAAGACCATACTCCTCCTCTTCAGCAAGATACTCCTCATCGATGAGTATTTCGTCTGAATTATAAGTAGTTTCTTCTTGTGTCTTACAAGCAAAAAGTATTAAAAGAATTGTAAATAACAGTACTGATATATTTTTCATAGTAGGTTGGATTTTCTACAAAACTGAACAAATATTTTGAAATGGCTTACATACTTCGGTATTTTAATGGGTAAAATACTCAACAACTTATTAAATTTGCACAAAAAAGATAGTATGTTCTCTATTAATAATTTCAACTTTAATTCAAAAAAAGCACTCGTTAGGGTAGATTTTAATGTGCCTCTTCAAAAAGAAACATTAGAAATCACTGATGACAAGAGGATTAGAGCAGCCTTACCAACAATTAAAAAAATCCTTTCGGATAATGGTTCAGTCATTATCATGTCCCACCTTGGAAGACCCAAAAATGGACCTGAAGATAAATTTTCATTAAGGCACATAAAAAATAGAATTGAGCAGCTTACAGGAGCTCAAGTCCATTTTTCTGATGAATGTATAGGAGAGGATGCAGAAGCACTTTCCGAAAAATTATTGCCTGGGGAAATATTACTTCTTGAAAATGTGAGGTTTCATAACGAAGAAACTCATGGCGACGAGGCCTTTGCAAAACAGCTTTCTAGATTAGGTGATTGCTATGTAAATGATGCTTTTGGAACAGCACACAGAGCACATGCCAGTACATGTCAAATTGCTCAATTTTTTCCCAATGCAAAAATGTGTGGCTTTCTGATGGAAAAAGAAATCCAAAGTGCAAAATCTGTCATGGAAAATACCAAAAGACCATTTACCGCCATTGTTGGAGGGGCAAAAGTTTCGGATAAAGTTTTAATTGTAGAAAACCTCATTGATAAAGCTGATCACATCATTATTGGTGGTGGAATGGCATATACATTCAAAAAAGCTTTGGGTGGAAATATCGGCAACAGTCTTTGTGAAGACGAGAGACTCGACACCTGTCTAGAAATTTTAAAAAACGCGAAACAAAAAGGTGTCTCAATTCATTTGCCTGAAGATTCAGTAATCGCTGACGATTTTAATAATAATGCAAATATAAAAACAACGGAGAGCAATAAAATAGAAAAAGGTTGGATGGGTCTAGATATAGGATCAAATGCGTCAAAAGACTTTTCTGATGTGATTTCTAAATCAAAAACCATACTTTGGAATGGTCCCATGGGTGTTTTTGAAATGTCTTCCTTTGAAGAAGGGACAAAATCTATAGCGAATGCTGTGGCTTCAGCTACAAGAAATGGGGCTTACAGCCTAATAGGTGGGGGAGACAGTGCTGCTGCAGCGAAGAAGTTCGGTGTGGATCAATCTGTTAGTCATGTAAGTACAGGTGGAGGCGCTCTACTTGAATACTTCGAAGGCAAAATACTCCCTGGCATACAAGCCATTGAAGCATAAAAAAAGGGGCAGAAGCCCCTTATTATAACTGTGCATTTACTCAATCACCGTTGCACAGTTATCTCTTTATAATATAATACCTCTCCTTCAGCTTTAAACTGAATGAGATATACCCCATTCATTAAATCATGTAGATGAAGAGATGAAGCTTCTAATACCGGAATTGAAGGCATAAATTGGCCATTTTTTGATGTGATTTCAATATAATCGATTTGATCATCATACCACTTTATGGTGGCATCACCATCGTAAATAGATGAAGTCACAACCTTGACTCCATGCTTTTTCTTTTTAATGGGATCATCATCACCATTGAAAGGATTTGCGAAAGAAATTGAAGATACAAAAAGAAGACTTAGTGAAAATAGTATTGTGAAAATTTTATTTGCATTCATGACGTTGTGTTTTTTATTACAAGTCAAAGATGAAGCAGAATTGGCTGAAACAAATAAATTTCAAGTGATTTGCTTGAAAAATAGAATACTGTACATAGAATTCCCTAAGTAAAATAGAGAATAGTAATAAGTAATTGCACTTAAATCAAGACGGGCAGACCTTTTTAGTCAGCTCCAACAGTCGGTTTGAATAACCGGACTCATTGTCATACCAAGAAACAATTCGAACCATATTATTGAATACATTTGAAAGGGTCTCATCATAAATGGAACTCGCTGGGGAGCCTATGACATCTATGGAAACTATTGGATCAGAATTCACTTCAAGAATACCAGCTAATTGTTCTTTAGAAGCGTTATGCATTGCCTGATTTATCTCTTCAATAGATGTTTTTTTGTCGACGATAAGTGTTATTTCAGTCATAGAGCCATCTGAAACCGGAACTCTAATCGCACCTCCAGAAATTAAACCCTCAAGTTTTGGGAATATTTTAACAATGGCTTTAGCTGCTCCTGTTGAGGTAGGAATTATTGAGTGACCGGCAGCCCGAGCTCTTCTTAGGTCTTTATGAGGAGAATCGTGAAGCCTTTGATCAGATGTATAGCTGTGGATTGTCGAAATATAACATTGTTCAATATCACATATCGATTGCATCACTTTTATTAATGGCGCTACATTATTTGTCGTACAGCTCGCATTCGATACAATTCTATCATTTTCAGATAGCAAATCATCATTTACGCCTAGGACGACTGTTTTAATACTGGAATCTTTCGCTGGAGCTGAGAGAACAACTTTCTGGGCTCCCCCATTAAAATGTTTCGATGCAAGTTCATTTGTGAGAAATAAACCTGTGCACTCAACCACGGTAGAAACGTTAAAATCGGACCAAGCTATACTTGAAGGGTCACGTTCTTGAGAGAATGCAAGCGTTTTACCATTTGAAAACCGCACAAGATTACCTTCTATTTTAAAATCAAGGTTGAATCGACCATGAATGCTGTCATATTTAAAAAGATGCATTAATGTCTTGACATCAGACAAGTCGTTAATAAGTCCAAGCTCTACTTCTGGATCAAGAATAGCCAATCTAGTAAAGTATCTTCCTATTCGTCCAAAACCATTAACGCCTATAATTTTCTTTGAGTTCATATATACATAAATTTAAACACGATGTAATACTTATGAAACAAATTTAATCAAATAAGTGTAATAATGACACTAAGTGTTTGTAATTAATCTAAAATCCGAGTTTTGACCGAATCATATCGGGTACTCCCTCTTTGTGAAGATAAATATTGATGGTCTTTAATTTAAAGTAAGGTTCAGACACAAATAGATATCCCTTTGGGTAATTTGAAGTACCCCATGAGTTTTTAACTAGAAAAAAGTTTCTTTCCTTCGCATCTTTATATAGACCAACAATGTGCATGCCATGATCATCTGTGGTTTCCTTTTCATCATAGCCCTTTTGCCTCATTTCTTGAGTCACAACAAGCTCAGAATCTGGCTGAGTGAAAATGGTCGCTTTTTTATCTGCTCCAGCATCAGAAAAATTACTGTTATCCTCTCCTTCAACGATGACTTTATCTTTCTCTAGAGGCACAACAGCGAGCCCATTGCTAAAGCTAAACCCTTCTTCCGAGACATCGGCTCCCCAAGCAACAGTGTAACCACTTTTTAAAGCAGACAATGTCGCCGCGTACATTTCATCCACGGAAACGTTATAACTTTCTTCCCATAACCAATTGTCTGGAATCTGAAGCATACATTTTTCATACATCGGATGATTTGTAAAAGAAGTAATGGAAACGTAATCATTCATATCAATCCCCAA
>Ga0257121_1000802_pt1 | contig 25157 bp, 21 predicted proteins | sample SI106_100metaG_FD_190180 | JGI IMG/M metagenome (GOLD analysis project Ga0257121, IMG submission 190180) | Marine microbial communities from Saanich Inlet, British Columbia, Canada - SI106_100 | ecosystem: Environmental > Aquatic > Marine > Inlet | place: Canada: British Columbia | collected...
GGGAGTGTAATATCGTTGTGTAGTTACTCTCACTGCAGAACCATCTGCAAGTTTTACTTCTTCTTGTACCAATCCTTTTCCAAAAGATCTTTTCCCAATAATTGTTGCTCTGTCGTTATCTTGCATACAACCCGCTACAATTTCAGAGGCAGAAGCAGATCCGTCATCTATCAAGATAATCAATTCAATATTTTTTAAATTTCCTTCCTCATCCGAATATACATTTTCTCTTTTTCTGTTTTTACCTTCTGTGTAAACAATCAGATTATCATCTTCCAAAAATTCATTACACATATAAATTGCCGCATGTAAATAACCTCCTCCATTTCCTCTCAAATCCAAAATTAGTTTTTGCATTCCATTTTGCAATAATTTTACAGAAGCTTCATAAAATTCTCTGTTGGTAGTAGCCGCAAATCTGTTTACTTTTATGTAACCAATATTTTCCTCCAAAATAAAGGAAGCGTCTACACTATAAAGGGGAATGTCTCCTCTTACTATATCGTATTCTATCAGATTTTCAGAACCTCCTCTTTTAATTTTTACATTTACTTTGGAATCTTTCTCTCCTCTTAATCTGTCAATCACTCCATTATTATCAATCCCAATTCCCGCAATATTTTCATCCTCCACCTCTACTATCCTGTCCCCCGATTTTATTCCTAACTTTTCAGATGGACCCCCAGAAATAGGAGTAATTACAACAATGGTATCTTCAATAATATTGAACTCAATTCCTACTCCGCTAAAACTTCCGTTCATTGTTGCTTCCTGATAAGAAAATTCTTTTTTACTAACATATACAGAATGAGGGTCAAGCTCTCTCATTATTGAGTTTATCACTTTTTCCTCAAATTCCTCAAGATTTAGAGCATCTACATAGTTGTCATCTATTAGTTGAAGGATGGCATTTACTTTTGCTTTACTTTTGTAATTTTCTGTTTCAGAATTGTTTATTACTTTACTTCCTAGTACAATTCCAATAAGCAGAATTAGATAATATATTATGGGTTGATAATTTTTATTTTGCATACAATTCTGATTCCAACATATGTTTTATTTCAACTCCTGCAGTTTTAAGAAAATCAACCCCAGATGTGTCTTTGTATTCATTAATATAAACCAATCTTTTTATTCCAGATTGATGAATCAGTTTACTACAATCCCTACAAGGCGACATTGTTAAATATAAGGTAGATCCCGTGCAATCGTGAGTAGATCCAGCTGTTTTCAGAATGGCATTTGCCTCAGCGTGCAAAACATACCACTGAGTTTCTCCTTCTTCATTTTCACAACAATTGTCAAATCCAGATGGAGTTCCATTGTATCCGTCCGAAATAATCATTCTGTTTTTTACAATAATAGCTCCTACTTTTTTTCTGCTGCAATGGGATAGTTTTGCCCATTCCAAAGCCATTCTCAAATAAGCGCAGTCGTATCTGCTTTGTTTTTTTTCTGTCATTTTTTATTTTAAAAATCCATAAAAGCCATTTTGGAAATGTACTTTCCAACTATATCAAATTCAATATTTACAATACTGTCAACTTCAATTTTATTAAAATTTGTATTTTCAAATGTGTAAGGAATTACCGCAACCGAAAAATGATTGTCCCCCGAATTTACCACTGTCAAACTCACTCCATTTACACAAACTGAACCTTTTTCTACTGTAATATTATCCAATTGCTTGTGTTTAAATGTAAATATCCAAGAACCATTTTCCTCTACTATTTTTGTGCATTTTGCTTTCTGATCTACATGTCCTTGTACAATATGGCCATCCAATCTGTCCCCTACTTTCATGCTTCTTTCTAGGTTTACCTTATCTCCAATTTCCAAAAGTACAATATTACTTTTCTCTAAAGTTTCCTTTATTGCTGTTACGGTATAAATATTTCCATCAATATCAACAACAGTTAAACACACTCCATTATGAGAAACAGATTGGTCAATCTTAAACTCATTTGCAATGTCAGATTTTAAACTAATATTAATGTTACTTCCCTGATTTTCCAAGGAAACAACTTCTGCCAAAGTTTCAATTATTCCTGTAAACATATTTAGTAATTAATTAATTGTTGTTCCATATTTTCTGGAATTTCTCTAAAATCATATTCTTGCGTTCTTAGTTGAGGTGTAAATCCTGCTTTCGAAATACACTCTTGTATAGAATCTGCCGTAAATCGGTGCGGAGCTCCCGCTGCAGAAACCACATTTTCCTCAATCATAATAGAACCCATATCATTTGCCCCACCATGCAAACTAAGTTGAGCAGTATTTGCTCCAACAGTAAGCCAGGAAGTTTGAATATTTTTAATATTCGGTAACATAATTCTACTCATGGCAATCATTTTTAAATATTCATCAGAAGTTATCTCATTGTTGATTCCTTTCACCCTTTGCAAAAGGGTACCATCATCCATAAATGGCCATGGGATAAATGCATTGAATCCTTTTGCATTTTCTGGTTTTTCACTTTGCACCTCACGGAGCCAAACCAAATGTTCAAACCTTTCCTGAATTGTTTCAATATGACCAAACATCATGGTTGCAGAAGTAGTTAGGTTTAACTTATGAGCCGCTCTCATCACATCCAACCACTCACTTCCTGTACATTTTCCTTTGGAAATTAATCGTCTTACTCTGTCGTGTAAAATTTCTGCTCCCGCTCCTGGCAAGCTGTCCATTCCCGATTTTTTAAGTGCAGTTAGTGCTTCTGTATGGCTGATTCCATCTATCTTACAAATATGCGCAACTTCTGGAGGTCCCAATGCATGTAGTTTTATCTGAGGATATAATGATTTTAATTCACTAAACAGATTGGTATAAAACTCCAATCCTAATTTTGGGTGATGCCCTCCCTGTAAAAGGAGCTGATCTCCACCATATTTTATGGTTTCCTCAATTTTTACTTTGTATTGTTCAATTTCTGTAACATAAACTTCTTCATGTTTCGGATGACGGAAAAAATTACAAAACTTACAATTTGCTGTACACGCATTTGTAGTATTTACATTTCTATCAATCTGCCAAGTAACTATATTTCCTGGAACAGCTTTTTTTCTGAGCTCATTTGCAACCCACATCAAATCAGATGTTGGAATATTCTCAAACATAAACTGACCCTGATGTGCAGTTAAAAACCCCTGACTCAATGCTTTTTCTATAAGCTGCTGTTTATTCATAAAATTAACTAATTTTGTGGTCTCCAAAAATACATAAATATGAAGACAAACATAAAAAGAAAAACAACAATTTCAGAAAAAGATAATCTGATTTTAGTTTGCAATAAAAAAACTGATTTAAAATTCCTTTCTCTATCTAAAAAAGAAAGTGATTTTATAAAATCCGAACTGAAAAATAAAAAAGAAATTGTTAAAATAAATCTGTACAACAGATTACTTTTTATTATTTGTCCAAAAGAAGATAAAAATTGTAATGCTCATATTGAAAATTGCCGGATTTTAGGAGATAAAGTTTGTTCTCAATTGGAAGATTCAAAGTCAGTAATTATTATTGATACGGAAGACCAGCCTTTTATTACATTATCAATTGCTGAAGGATTATCTCTCGGGAATTATACTTTTACAAAACATAAAACAGAAGCAAAACCCAATAAATTAGAAACAATTTACATGTGTAAAAACTCCACAAAAAAAGATGTTGAAGAATTACAAAATATAGTTGACTCTGTTTATTTAACAAGAGATTTGGTAAATGAGCCATTTTCTCATCTTACGGCAACCGATTTAGCAAATCAAGCTAAAAAAACAGGGAAGAGTTCTGGATTTAAAACAACTGTTTTTAATAAAAAGAAAATTGAATCCTTAAAAATGGGAGGGCTTTTAGCGGTAAATAAAGGAAGTATTGATGAGCCAACTTTCACCATTATGGAATGGAAACCAAAAAATGCTAAAAACAAAAAACCAATGGTTTTGGTTGGGAAAGGAATTGTGTATGATACTGGAGGATTGAGTCTGAAACCAACTGCCAATTCAATGGATTTGATGAAAACAGATATGGGAGGCGCAGGGGTAGTAATTGGAGCTATGAACGCGATTGCTTCCAACAAGCTTCCTGTTCATGTAATTGCTTTGATTCCTGCAACAGATAACCGACCTTCTGGAAATGCTTACGCTCCTGGAGATGTAATTGTAATGCACGACAAAACAACTGTTGAGGTTTTGAATACTGATGCAGAAGGAAGATTAGTACTTGCTGATGCTCTCTCTTACGCAAAAAAATACAATCCAGATTTGGTAATTGATTTGGCAACTTTAACTGGAGCTGCCGCTTATTCTATTGGTCATTACGGAATTGTTTCCATGCACAAAGACTCTGAAAAAGACCATTCTCAGTTAGAAGAAACTGGAAATATTGTACACGAAAGATTGGCTGAATTTCCTTTTTGGTCCGATTATGATGAACTTATAAAATCAGATGTTGCGGATATTAAAAATTTGGGAGGTCCTGCTGGAGGAGCTATCACTGCCGGTAAATTCCTTGCTTATTTTGTTGATTATCCTTGGATCCATTTGGATATAGCTGGTCCTACTTTTATAAAAACAAAATATGGTTATAGAGGGAAAGGAGCAACAGGAATGGGAGTTAGGCTACTTTATCATTTTATAAAAAATAGATACTAATGAAAGAGTATAGAAAAAAAATAAGAGTTGGAATTTCAGTTGGAGATTTGAATGGGATTGGTATGGAGGTTATTATAAAAACTTTTTTGGACAACAGAATGATGGAATTGTGTACTCCCATTATTTTTGGATCTTCCAAAACCGCATCTTACCACCGAAAATTATTGGATGTAAATAACTTTAGTTTTAATATTATCAATTCTTTTAAGGATGTAAACGACAAAAGAGCAAACCTAATAAATTGTTGGGAAGAAGATCTGAAATTAGAAATTGGAGAACCTTCAGAAGAAGTAGGGAAATACGCATATCTATCTTTGGAAAAAGCAACTAAAGCATTAAAAGATGATGAAATTGACGTTTTGGTAACCGCTCCAATAAATAAATCGACAATTAAAAAACAACACGATAATTTTATTGGTCATACTGAATATCTGGAACAAAATTTTGAAGGTAATTCTGTAATGATGATGGTAAGTAGTAATATGAAAATTGCTTTTGTCACATCTCATGTTCCTCTTTCGGAAGTTTCAACATTACTTTCAAAAGAAAAAATTATTGATAAATTAAAAAGTATCAATTCTACTTTAATTCAAGATTTTGGGATACGAAAACCAAAAATTGCAGTTATCGGGCTCAATCCGCATGCAGGAGAAGAAGGGATGCTAGGAAAAGAGGAAGGAGATATTATCATTCCGGCAATAAATGAAGCAACTGAAAAGGAAAATATTTTATCATTTGGACCTTATGCTGCTGATAGTTTTTTTACTCCAAATAATTTATCAAAATTTGACGCTATTCTCTCCATGTATCACGATCAAGGATTAACACCTTTTAAAACACTATCTTTTTCTGAAGGAGTAAATTACACTTCCGGACTCTCTATTGTCAGAACCTCTCCTGTGCATGGCACTGCTTACGATATTGCAGGAAAAAACTGTGCTGACGAACAATCTTTCCGAGAATCTGTCTATTTATCTTGCGAAATAGTGAAGAAAAGAAGGGTGAATTTTCAGTTAAAATCTACCTCTTTAAATAATTAAACTACACAAGATTAGTATTCTTATTGCATTATCATAAAAATTAATATCTTTGCCAACTATTAAAAATTGAAAAATGCTCAATTATTGTATCCGTTTATCAGGTATTAAAGATGGAAATCACGAGTATTCTTTTGTTGTTAATAATCAGTTCTTTGACGCTTTTGAACAATCTGAAATAACAAATGCCAAATTTGAGGTAATTATAATACTGAAAAAGGAAGGAAAAAAGATGAATTTATCTTTCAATATTGATGGTATTATTACAAATTTTAATTGCGATTTATGTGCATCTGCTTTGGAAATCCCAATTTCAACTTCACTTTCTATAATTTTGCAAGAAACAGAAAATGAAATGGAAGATACTGATGAGATTTTATATATCCATCCAAATCAGTGCGAAATTGATGTTAGTCATCTTATTTTTGAAGTTATTAGTTTAGCTATTCCTTCAAAAAGAGAACACAATTCAGAATCAGGAGTTCAATGTGATAAAGAAATGATGGTATTATTAGAACAATATGCCGAAAAAGAAGAAAAAATAGATCCCAGATGGGAAGTATTAAATAAATTAAAAGATTTAAAAAATTAGAAAATGGCGCATCCTAAAAGAAAAATTTCTAAAACCAGAAGAGATAAAAGAAGAACCCATTACAAAGCTTCTGAAACAACTATGTATTCTTGTCCTAATTGTGCTAATCCAGTAGCATACCACAGAGTGTGTGAGGAATGTGGTCAGTACAGGGGGAAACAGGCTATTGAGAAACAAGTATCCATATAATTCAAGTCTTAAAAAGATTTTTGTAGTTTTATCCACTAAAATAAAACTATAAAATTGTAGATGAGAATTGGTATAGATATAATGGGGGGAGATTTTGCTCCTCAAAAAACGGTTCATGGCGCAATACTTGCACAAAAAGAATTGACTGAAGGAACATCAATTGTTCTTTTTGGAGACAAAAATAAAATCCTTTTTCAACTAAAGTTACATAATATTTCAGAAGATTTTTTCGAAATTGTGGATTGCAAAGATGTCATTGGTATGGGAGAACATGCTGTAAAAGCATTTAAACAAAAACCAAATTCAAGCATATCGGTAGGTTTCCACTACCTTTCTACTGGTAAAATTGATGGGTTTGCCTCTGCTGGAAATACAGGAGCAATGTTTGTGGGAGGATTTTACTCTGTAAAAGCAATTAGCGGAGTTATCAGACCCTGTATTTCTACGGTACTACCTAAAGAAGACGGAGGAGTTGGAGTATTATTAGATGTTGGAGCAAATGCCGATTGTAAAGCAGATGTTTTATATCAATTTGGTATTTTAGGTTCTCTTTTTGCACAACATGTTTGCGGAATTAAATATCCTAAAGTTGGACTACTTAACCTAGGGGAAGAAAAAACAAAAGGGAATTTACTAACACAAGCTTCTCACGAAATGATGGAGGGGAGTAAAGATTATAATTTTATTGGTAATATTGAAGGTAGGGATATTTTTGAAGATCATTCGGATGTAATTGTCTGTGATGGTTTTACTGGAAATATTGTACTAAAAGAAGCGGAGGCTTTTTATAAGATTATAAAAAAGAGAGGATTGGAAGATGAGTATTTCAAGAGATTTAATTACGAAAACTATGGAGGAACTCCAATTTTAGGATTAAACAAAACTGTAATAATAGGGCATGGAATTTCAAATGAGATAGCAATAAAAAACATGATTACACTTACCAAAGATGTAGCGGAAGCAGATTTGGCAACAAAAATTAAAGAAACTTTAAACTAATGAGTAAAATTACTGCTGTAATAACAGGTATTCAGGGATATGTTCCGGACTACATCCTGACAAACAAAGAATTAGAAACTTTAGTAGATACTAATGATGAGTGGATTACAAGTAGAACCGGAGTAAAAGAAAGAAGAATTCTGAAGGGTGAGGGGACCGCAAGTTCTGATTTAGGAACAAAAGCTATTGTAGGATTGTTGAAAAAAACCAATACTTCTGCAGAAGAAATTGATTTAATTATTTGTGCTACTGCAACTCCTGACATGCTTTTTCCTTCTACAGCATGTATAATAGCAGATAAAGTTGGAGCTATAAATGCGTTTGCCTACGATATTATGGCTGCTTGTTCCGGGTTTTTATTTTCAGTAGCAACGGCATCCAAGTTTATAGAAACGGGTTCTTATAAAAAAATAATAGTTGTAGGGGCCGATAAAATGTCATCAATTGTAGACTATACTGATAGATCAACTTGTATTATTTTTGGAGATGGAGCAGGAGCAATTCTATTAGAGCCATCTAAAGAAGGATTAGGAATACAAGATTCTATTTTAAGAAGTGACGGATCTGGTAGAGAATTTTTACACATGAAAGGTGGAGGTTCTCAAAAGCCATCTACTCATGAAACAGTGGACAATAAAGACCATTATATTTTCCAAGATGGACAGCCAGTTTTTAAAGCTGCTGTAAAAAGCATGGCGGATGTTTCGGAAGAGATTATGGAAAGAAATAAGCTAACTGCAGATGATGTTGCATGGTTAGTCCCTCATCAAGCAAATAAAAGAATTATTGATGCAACTGCCAGAAGAATGGGAGTTGGAGATGATAAAGTAATGTTGAATATCCAAAAATACGGGAATACAACAAACGGAACCATTCCATTGTGTTTGTGGGAATGGGAAAATCAGTTAAATAAAGGAGACAATATTATACTTGCCGCTTTCGGAGGAGGCTTTACTTGGGGTTCTATATATCTGAAATGGGCATACGATTCAAATAATTAATACTATTTTTGTAATTTAAAATATATAAAATGAAGAAGATGAATTTAGAAGACATTCAAGAATTAATAAAATTTGTAGCAAAATCAGGAGCTACAGAAGTAGATTTAGAATTTGATGGGATTAAGATTTCTATTAAATCTCCTGCAAAAAAGAAAAGAGGTGAAGTAGATAAGCCAACAACTATTATTCAGCAAGCTGCCCCTACACAATTAGTAGAGGATCCTACTGTGTCGGTCGAAACTTCAGTTGTTCCTGTTAAAGCAGAGGTAATAGAAGAAGACAATTCAAACTACATTACAATAAAATCTTCAATGATTGGCACTTTCTACAGAAGTTCTTCTCCAGATAAACCTTCATTTGTAAATGTTGGAGATTCTATAAAAGAAGGAGATGCAATCTGTATTATAGAAGCTATGAAACTTTTCAATGAGATTGAATCTGAAGTTTCGGGCACTATTGTAAAAGTTTTGGTAGATGATGCAACTCCTATTGAGTTTGATCATCCATTATTCTTAGTTGATCCATCCTAAATAATCTAAATAAATATTATGTTTAAGAAGATATTAATTGCAAATAGAGGAGAAATTGCTCTAAGAATTATCCGTACTTGTAAAGAAATGGGAATCAAAACTGTTGCTGTTTACTCCAAAGCAGATGCTGAGAGTTTACATGTAAGGTTTGCAGATGAAGCTGTTTGCATTGGTCCTGCATCAAGTGCAGAATCGTACTTAAAAATACCAAATATTATTGCGGCAGCCGAAATTACAAATGCGGATGCCATTCATCCAGGATATGGTTTCCTTGCCGAAAATTCTAACTTTTCTAAAATCTGTGCCGAAAATGGCATTAAATTTATTGGAGCCTCTCCAAAAATGATTGACGGAATGGGAGATAAAGCATCTGCTAAAGAAACAATGAAAAAAGCGGGCGTACCTACAATTCCTGGTTCTAAAGGATTGATAAAAGATTTTGCGGATTGTAAAAAACTTGCAAAGGAAATTGGATATCCTATAATGCTAAAAGCTACTGCCGGTGGTGGTGGTAAAGGAATGAGATTGGTTTGGGAAGAAGAAAATTTAAAAGATTCATGGGATTCTGCTCGTCAAGAATCGAAAGCAGCTTTCGGAAATGACGGAATGTACATGGAGAAGTTTATTGAAGACCCACGACATATTGAAATCCAAATTATTGGAGATTATAAAGGGAAAGCATCTCACCTATCTGAAAGAGATTGTTCCATACAAAGAAGACACCAGAAATTAGCAGAAGAAACTCCTTCTCCTTTTATGACAAATAAATTGAGAAAAGAAATGGGAGAAGCGGCTATAAAAGCAGCTGAAGCCGTAACATATGAAGGTGTAGGTACCGTAGAATTTTTAGTAGATAAACACAGGGATTTCTACTTTATGGAAATGAACACCAGAATTCAAGTGGAACATCCTATTACGGAAGAAGTGGTAGATTTTGACCTAATCCGTGAACAGATAAAAGTAGCGGCTGGAATAGAAATTTCTGGTAAAAACTACATGCCACAACTACATGCTATTGAGTGTAGAATAAATGCGGAAGATCCTTATAATGGATTCCGACCTTGCCCTGGAATGATTACTGCATTTCACTCTCCTGGTGGACATGGAATAAGAATTGATACGCATGTATATGCTAATTATATGATTCCTCCATATTATGACTCTATGATTGCAAAAGTAATTACTGTTGCTCAAACTAGAGAGGAAGCAATTTCGAAAATGGAAAGAGCTTTAGATGAGTTTATTATTGAGGGAATAAAAACAACTATTCCTTTTCATCAACAACTTATGAAAAATAAAGATTTCCGAAATGGAAATTATACTACTAAATTTATGGAAACTTTTGAAATGAAATAAATTTCAGAATATAAATGACATATCAGAACCCTTCCAAATTTTGAAGGGGGTTTTTATTTACACCACCTGAGTTTTTCTACTTACTAGTTTGAAAACACTCTCTTTTATTGCTTTTACATCAAAATAGCATTCCTCATAAAGCTCTTGTTGCGTACCATGATTTATAAATGCATCTGGAATTCCCAATCTTATCACTTCCGATTTATAGTTGTTATCTACCATAAACTCAATAGCAGCCGATCCAAACCCACCTTGTAAACAACCATCTTCAATGGTTATTACTTTATCAAATTTCTGGAATATAGTATGTAATAAATCGGTGTCAATTGGTTTTACAAACCTCATGTCGTAATGAGCAATATCTAAACCTTCTTTTACAAAATCATTATCTGCTTCTACCACAAAGTTACCCGTATTTCCTATAGATAAAATAGCTACTTCTTCCCCATCTTTTATCCTCCTTCCTCTCCCTATTTCAATTTCTTCAAATGGTGTTTCCCAATCCAACATAACTCCATTCCCTCTAGGGTATCTTATAGAAAAAGGACCTTTATTTGGAAGTTGAGCGGTGTACATTAAGTTCCTTAATTCCTGTTCGTTCATTGGAGCAGAAACAATCATATTTGGGATGCATCTAAAGTAAGCCAAATCAAAAACTCCATGGTGTGTAGCGCCATCAGTACCAACAAAACCACCTCTATCCAAACAGAAAATAACATCCAAATTTTGTAGAGCTACATCATGTATTACTTGGTCGTAAGCCCTTTGCATAAAAGTAGAATAAATATTACAATAAGGTATCATCCCTTGTGTAGCCAGTCCTGCAGAAAAAGTAACCGCATGTTGCTCGGCAATTCCTACATCAAATACTCTATCTGGCATTTCCTTCATCATTTTATTTAGAGAAGAACCGGAAAGCATGGCGGGTGTAACCCCAACAATATTTTCGTTCTCCTTAGCTAATTCTATAATGGTTTCCCCGAAAACTTCTTGATATTTTGGTGGTGATTTTTTCTTTTTTGGAGTTATTATTTCTCCCGTTTCTTTATTGAATAAACCCGGTGAATGCCACTTTGTAGAATCTCCATCTTCAGCTGGCTTATATCCTTTTCCTTTTTGAGTAATACAATGTAATATTTTTGGTCCTGGAATATCTTTTAAATCAGAAAGAACTTCCGCTAAATGTTTTACATCATGACCATCAATAGGTCCGAAATACCTGAAATTTAACGATTCAAAATAATTACTTTCTCCTAGTAAAGAGGATTTTATAGCTCCTTCTACTTTTTGAGCTATTTTCTGTGCATTAGGTCCAAATTTACTGATTTTCCCTAAAATTTTCCAAAGTTTATTTTTTGCCTTATTATAAGTTTTGGAAGTAGCAATATCGGTCAAGTATTCTTTTAATGCCCCCACTGCTGGGTCAATAGACATACAGTTATCGTTTAAAATAATCAGAAGGTTTGTGTCTTCCATTCCCGCATGATTCAATCCTTCAAAAGCAATTCCTCCGGTCATGGAACCATCTCCAATAACAGCGATATGTTGTTTTTTAGTGTCTTTTTTTAAGCCTGAAGCAAGAGACATGCCAAGTGCTGCTGAAATAGAAGTAGAAGAATGCCCTACTCCAAAAGTATCATAAACACTTTCTGATCTTTTTGGGAAACCACTTATCCCTTTATATGTTCTATTTGTATGAAACTCATCTCTTCTTCCAGTCAAAATTTTATGACCATAAGCTTGATGGCCAACATCCCAGACCAACTGATCTTCCGGAGTATTAAAAGTATGATGAAGTGCAACGGTAAGTTCTATAACCCCTAAACTCGCCCCAAAATGTCCTCCTTTTTCCGAAACTACATCTATAATAAATTGTCTTAGTTCATCTGAAATTTGAGGCAATTCTACCTTGTTCAACTTCCTTAAATCGGAAGGAGAGTTTATTTTTGATAATAAAGGGCCCGCAGAATACTTACTCATAATTTGGTTGCAAAGATACAGATTAATATGAAATCAAATATTTAAGTTATTTTGTATATTTGATGTATGAAAAATTTCTTCTGTATTCTCATTTTACTGCCTCTTATTACCTACTCTCAAACAGAAAAAATAAATGTAAAAGATGGGGAAAGTTGTTCGTACAACATACATTACGGGTTTATTAACGGAGGTAATGCGGAATACTCAATCAATAAAAAGAATAATGAAATAACAGTAGTAGTTGAAGGGAAAAGCAATATCGTTATTGATGTATTTTTTAGAATTAGAGATAGATATGAAAGTATAATTAGCACCACGACCGTATTACCAAAATATTTTAAAAGAGACATTATTGAAGGAAGTGATGAAATTCATCAAGAATATTTTTTTAATCATGAAATAAATCTAGTTACAACAAAAGACCAAAGCTATGATTGCATCAAACAAAGTCAAGATATGCTCTCTTCTTTTATTTACGGAAGAAGTTTATCATCAAAAGAATTGAAAAACAAAAAACCTTTTTATATCAATATGTTTCTAGATGAAGAAAATTACCTCATGGAAGTAAATTACTTGTCTACTGAAATAATAAATAGCAAAATAGGAAAAATAAGATGCATCAAACTACAGCCTAAAGTTCAGGTTGGTAGAGTGTTTAGTAATGAGGATGATTTAACAATTTGGATTTCTGATGACAAAAACCATCTATTAATAAAAGCAGAAATGGGTATATTAGTGGGAAGCCTTGCAATAGATATTCAAACATCAAAAAATATCAAATTTCCATTGTCAATAACTGATTAAAGTTTATTTATTTTTAGTTATAATTATCTGTATTTTGGCATGTAAAATAAATCCTAAATAATGAGAAAAATTCTTTTCAAAATAATCACTATTTTTATTATTTCAGCAATATTAATTTATTGTAATACTGACAGTACAAATATTAAAGGAGGAAAAAATTCCCGAGAAACTTTAAATACAATTAAAGTTATCCCTCCAACAATTGATGAAATAATAGTAGACGGAATCCCGAATGACACTACTCAATTTGAGATAGGAATAAGTTACGAAACAGATGATTATACAGTAATTGAAGGAGTTGTAGATCCTGGGCAGGCCATTACTCATATCCTAAAAAATTATAATATTGGGCACTCAGAAATTTATCAGTTAGAACAAGCTTCAAAAGGGATTTTTGATTTAAGAAGAATCCAAAGTGGAAAAGGATATACTGTTATTTGTTCTAAAGATTCTAACTCTATTGCTCAATGTTTGGTATACGAAAAATCAAAAACAGAATATATTGTATTTGATTTTAGGGATACTGTAAAGGTCTACAAAGGGGAAAAAGAAATTGAAATAAGAACAAGAACGGTAAGTGGAGTAATTCAGCAAGGAGGAGGGTTATGGGTTTCTTTATCCAAACAACTAGGAGAAAATAGAAGTCCTGCCCTTGTAATGATGCTAGCAAATGATATTTATGCTTGGACAATTGACTTTTTCCGAATACAAGCAAATGATTCTTTTGTTGTTTATTTTGAAGAAAAATTTGTTGAAGATGAATTTGTTGGAATCGGAACAATATTTGCAGCTTCTTTCACTCACAAAGGACAAACAATTAATGCGTTCCGATTTAATGAAAATGAAAAATATGCAGATTATTTTGATGAAAATGGAGCAAACCTAAGAAGAGCATTTTTAAAAGCTCCACTTGATTTTTACAGGATAAGTTCTAAGTTTAGTCGAAATAGAAAACATCCAGTTACTGGAAGATGGAAAGGTCATTTTGGCACTGATTATGCCGCGCCAACAGGGACTCCAATTATGAGCACAGCAAATGGAACGATAACCGTTGCAGGATATAAAAAGAATAATGGGAACTATGTAAAAGTCCGACATAACGATACATATACAACTCAATATTTACACATGTCAAAAATAAAAAAAGGGATACGAAAAGGAGTTTATGTAAAACAAGGAGATATTATTGGTTATGTAGGAAGTACAGGACTTGCAACCGGGCCACATGTGTGTTATCGTTTTTGGAAGAACGGAAAACAAGTTGATCCGTATACGCAAAAACTACCTCCTTCTTTACCTTTAAAAGAAGAAAACACAGAAGCATTTAACAAAGTGCGAGATGAATTTATCGTAAAATTGAATGAAGTTATAAAATAGAATTATGAAAAATAATAGGGAAATATCTCTTTGGCTAATTGGCCTTTTTATGAGTATTTCTTTGTTTTCATTTTCGCAAGAAGAATTTCCTTTTATCGAAAATAAAGGACAATTACCCAGTTCTGTTTTCTCAAAAGTTAAAGTCCCTGGAGGTTCTATTTATATTGAAAAAGGAAAATTTATATATAGCTTTTACAACAGTAAACAACTACAAGAAAGACACGATTTACTAAGAAATGAAGATTGGATTGACGCTCATTCCTTTTCTGCAAATTTCATAAATTCAAATCCGAATTCGGAGATTATACTTGCTGAGAAAAGTATCTATTTTGAGAATTTTTACAATACTAAAAATTGGACCGAACAAGTTTATTTTTATAAAAATATAACTCAGGAAAATATCTATAATGGGATTGATTTGAAAATGTATTTTTCGAATAATAATCTGAAATACGATTTAATTATTCATCCAAATTATTCTACTAAAAAGATAAAAATAAAATATTCCGGACAAGAAGATATATATTTGAAAAATGGGAACTTAATTGTTAAAACCTCTGTAAATAGTGTTACAGAACTAACTCCTTATTCCTATCAAATAATTAATGGAAAAGAGATTGAAGTAGAATCCCATTTCAAACTAAAGAATGATATTTTATCTTTTCAATTCCCAAAAGGATACGATAAATCTGAGGAACTAATTATTGACCCCACCTTAATTTTCTCTACTTATTCTGGATCTACAGCCGATAATTTTGGATATACCGCAACCTATGATAGAGATGGATTCCTTTATTCTGGAAGTACCGTTTTTGGAGTAGGATATCCGACAACTCTAGGTGCTTATCAAATTAATTACGCAAATAGTTCTGGAGGAACAGATATTGGAATTACAAAATACGACACAACAGGAACCCTCCGGATTTACTCTACTTATTTGGGAGGAAGTAGGGACGAATTACCTCATAGTATGATTGTAAATAACTTAGATGAACTGTTTATTTTCGGGACTACTGGCTCGGAAGATTATCCGACAACAACTGGATGTTATAATGAAAATTTTAGTGGAGGAACTGGATTTTCTCCAAGTGGATTGGGAGTTTCTTTTCCAAATGGAAGTGATATTATAGTAAGTAGACTTAGTGCAAACGGAGGTAATTTACTGGCTTCTACCTATATTGGTGGAAGTGGAAATGATGGACTAAATACGGCACAAAAACTAAAAAGAAATTATGCAGATGAAGTAAGAGGGGAAATTGATATTGACCAAAACAACAATATTTATTTGGCTACCTCCACCTACTCCACCGATTTTCCAATCACCTCTTCCTTTCAACAAAATAACAATGGAAATCAGGAAGGTTGTATTGTAAAAATGGATAACCAACTGAGTACTATTATTTGGAGTGCATATTTAGGGGGAGATAAAGATGACGCTATCTATTCATTGGCTATGGATAAGAATGATAATGTTTTTGTGACTGGTGGAACAACCTCCGATAATTTTCCGGTTTCTACAAATGCTTATCAAAATTCCTATTTAGATTCGCTAAAAGCAGATGCCTTTATAACTCATATTTCTTCTGATGGAAATACAATTATAAACTCTACTTATTTTGGTTCTGAATTTTACGACCAATCTTATTTTGTAGAACTAAATTCTGAAGAAGAAATTTATATTTTCGGACAAACAAAAGCTCTAGGGAATAGTTTAGTTTATAATGCAAATTATTTTACTGCTGAAGCGAGTCAATTTATTGCTATTCTTTCCAATAATTTACAACAGCTTTTGCGTTCCACTGTAGTGGGTACAGGAAAAGGAACTCCCGATATTTCTCCAACAGCTTTTCTGGTAGATGTATGTAATAATATTTACATTTCAGGTTGGGGAAGCGGAACTGGAAACGGACCTCTTTCTACATTGAATATGCCTATTACAGCAAATGCATTTCAAAATACTACAGATGGAAACGATTTCTATATTATGATTTTAGATGATGGACTGAATAACCTTGTATACGGAACCTATTTTGGAGGAAGCCAAAGTGCAGAGCATGTTGATGGAGGAACATCTCGTTTTGATAAAAAAGGGATTATTTACCAATCAGTTTGTGCGGGTTGTGGTAATCATGATGACTTCCCAATTTACCCAAATCCGGGAGCGGTTTCGGCAACTAACAACTCTAACAATTGTAATAATGGAGTGTTTAAGTTTGACTTTAATTTCCCAATTATTTTAGCAGATTTTGATGCCCCTTGGTTAGGATGTAATAATACTATTTCCTTTACAGACCTCAGTACTCATCCTCAAAACACAACTTATTTTTGGGATTTTGGAGATGGAAACAACTCCACACAAATCAACCCAACACATCAATATTTAACTCCTGGGATTTACACTATTACTCTTATTGCTTCTTCTCCAATTGCTTGTAATTTATCCGATACTATCATAAAACAGATTTATATCTTATCCAACTCTTCCTCAAATTTACAGGAAGTTGAAGTCTGTAAAGGAGAGTCTGTTCAGATTGGAGTTTTACCAATTAACGACCCTTCTATTTCCTACTTTTGGTTCCCATCTGTGGGATTGAATAATGTAGCTATTCCGAACCCTATTGCTACTGTAAATTCCTCTACTCAATATCAATTAATTATTTCGGACAGAAATTGTGCTGACACAATTTACCAGTGGGTGTACACAGATAGTATAAATATAAATGCTAGTGATGACACATCCTTTTGTAAAGACCCTATTCAACTTTCCGCTAATACTAGCGGAACCATAAATTCAATTATTTGGTCTACAAATATTAACTTTACGGATACTATTAGCTCCTCCAATCTTTACACCGCAAATAATATAGGAACATTTTATATTTTAGTGGAAAACGATAATTGTTCGCATATGGATAGCGTAAAGGTTAGTAACGATAATATCTCTATTGATTTAAGCGGAATTACTGAAATTTGTAAGGGAGATTCTATCTTTTTAAAAGTAGATAATTTAAGTTCTTTGGACCCAATTGTATTTTATAGTTGGGAGTCCGAATACACATTATTCTTTGGTTCAGATTCCTCTAGTTTTATTTCTTTTCCTGATAGTTCTACCTGCTATAAAGTAATAGCAACAAACACATTGGGTTGTTTTATTACAGATTCTATCTTTGTAGAAGTTCATAATTATCCATTATATGATTCTGTTTGGACAACTAATTCTTCTATTTACAATGGAGAAGAAACTGAACTTCATATTTCTACAGAAGATAATTTTATTTGGAATACAAATGACACAACAAAAATGGTATCACTTTACCCTGAATATTCAAATTGGTATTATGTGGAAATTTACAACTCTTTTTGTCAATTAGAAGACTCCATTTACATTGAAGTTAAAAATGTATTTTGTGATGAAAGTAGAATACTAATTCCAAATGCATTCAGCCCAAATGAGGACCAGAAAAATGACTTTTACAGAATTATAGATGAGGATAAAATAATTACAAAATTTAAACTTGAAATATTTAATCGTTTCGGAGAAAAGGTATATTTTTCTGAAGATGTAAATGAAAGTTGGAACGGATATTTTAAAGGTGAATTATTAGCCTCTCAAGTTTTTGATTATTATTTGGAAATTAAATGTATTGGAAACAAAACACTCTTTGAAAAAGGAAATATAACTCTTATAAGATGAGAGGAAAACTACTAATATTACTATTATTTATTAGTGGAATTAGCCTTTCTCAAGACATCCATTTTTCTCAAAATTTTGCAGATAGAATATATTTCAATCCTGCTTTAGTAGGTGATTTAGGAGAACAAGATTATAGGATTTCTGTTCAAAGAAAATCACAATGGAATTCGGTTACAGTACCTTTTTCTACCTTTTCTACCTCTTTTGAAAATAGAGATTTCTATAAAGGTTTAAATCTAGGAGTTCAATTTTTAAACGATAAATCAGGGGATTCGAAACTCACATTAAACCAATTAAATATGGCGATTAGTAAAAACTATAAAGTATTAAAAGTAAATAGTTTTTCTATCGGTGGAATTGTTGGTTTTGGACAAAAAACTATTGATTATTCCGCTTTAATTTTTGAAGAGGAAGAAAACTTTATTTCAGATAATTTTCTTTTCCCCGATATTGGAATCGGTTTAGATTACAGAACAAATCCGTATGAAATATTAAGTTATAATGTGGGATTATCCATCTACCATATTAATCAGGCAAATATGTCGTTTAATGAGGATGAGAATGTGAAATTATCAATAAAAAACAATGTCAATCTGGGGGTTTCCTATAAATATTCTGAAATGATAAAAGTAAATTCAGAACTAATAATTACTAATCAATGGGTGCAAAAAGAAATATTAATTGGTGTACGACCGGAAATAAAATTGGGTGAAATAACATTATTTCCTTTGGTTTATTACAGAATAAATGATGCGGCCATATTTGGTTTCGGATTAGAAAAAGACAATCTTCAGTGTAATATAAGTTACGATATCAACACTTCTGATTTAACTACAGCAAGTAATAATAAAGGAGGGTTCGAATTCTCTATTATTTATATTTGGAAGAAAAAGAAAAAAGAAATCACAAAATACAAAAACAAAAAATGCCCAAAATACTTGTAAAAATAATATTGATTTTTATTCCATTTATTTCTTTATCTCAAGAAGTAAAAATAGAACATTTGACTAAAAATATAAATACAGTTGGAGCGGAATTAAACTTTGTACAAACAAATGAAAATACGGCTTTTTACACCTCCTCTACTTTAGAGGAAGGAGAATACCAATCCTTAATTTTCCGAACAAAACTAGAAAATGGAGAATGGAAAAAAGGAAGATATGATTATTTAGGAAAAGCATATTCTTATGCAAATATCTCTTATCTGAAAGAGGAACGTTATATTTATTATAGTGTAATTGATAAATTTGGGAATAGTAAAATTGCTATTAGAGACTATAAAAAACCTGTTACTCAATTTTTGAATAATAAAATAAATTTACCCTATTCTGTAAATACACAAGCTCATAAAACTGCTTATAATGGTAAAAGTGTTTTGTATTTTGTTTCCGACCGAAAGGGTGGTTTTGGAGGAATGGATATTTGGTTTTCTGTAGTGGATAAGTTTGGAAATTATGGAGAACCTATAAATGCAGGAGAAAGAGTAAATACTAAACACAATGAAATAACTCCTTTTTATAATCTCTGGAGAGGAGAACTTTTTTATAGTTCGGATAGAGATCTAAAAGAAAATGGAATTGATATTTATAAAGCGAGTGGGAGTTTAAATTTATGGCATAAATCAGAAAAAGTAAAAGAATTAAACTCCAAAGAAGACGATTTATATTTGAGTTTTTATGATGAATATTCTGGATATTTTTCTTCTAACAGAAGTCCCTCACTTTTTGAAAATGAAGAAAATTGTTGCAACGATATTTTCTCTTTTCAATATCTAAAAAAGGATACCCTAATTTTAACTTTTAACGACACTATAAAGAAACATTTACCAATAAAATTATATTTTCATAATGATGAACCCGACCCAAGAACTACAAAAACAACTACATCAAAAACATATAAAGACTCCTATGTTTCCTATTATATTTTGAAAGAGGAATATTTGAAAGGAAATCCAAATATTGAAATAGAAAACTTTTTTGAATTAACTTTAAAAGGAAATTATAATAAGCTAAATTCTACATTAAGTTATGTTCTACAATCTTTAAAAAACGGGGGTAAAATGGAGTTACATATAAAAGGATTTGCAAGCCCTCTACACGAAAAACAATACAATATTAATCTATCCAAAAGAAGAATTTCTTCCTTTATCAATCTGATAAACACCTTTGAAAACGGAGAACTAAAATCATATTTAGAAATTGGAAATTTGAAAATTATAGAATTTCCATATGGAGAAAAACAATCTCAGAAAAATGTAAGTGATAACCCAAAAGACCGAAAAAAATCGGTTTATAGTAAAGAATCCATGCTAGAAAGAAAAATAGAAATTGTAGAAATTATAGAATTATAATTTACAATAAATAAGGTCTGGAAAATACAACCTAATAAAAATCCAGCATACACTTGTGATGTGTTATGTGCTTTTTGATCCAAACGAGCAAAAGCCAGTAATCCTGAAAGGAACAAAAACAAAATAACCCAAAAATACATCCCTCCAAAAATATAATTTAAGGCAATAAAACTTCCTGTTGATCCTCCAATTCCTAACATGTGTAAACTTATTTTCCATTTTTTAGTTATCAAAAATGCGATAATTAAAATGAATACAGAAGAAAGATATATAGAAGTTAAATAAGGTGAAAGCTGAGAAATATTTTTAAAAAAAGAATATCCAATTATCATTATAATTATGGAAATAAAAATTGGTCTATTTCTTTCTTCTTTGGTTTTCATTTCTAATGATTCTACTTTCTTAAATTGCAAGAATAATACAGATGAAATTAATGGCAAAAGCATTGTAAAAACTGTAATAATAATATAAAGTGGTCTTGTATAATTAGAAAAAATAATCTGAAAATATTCTACATAGTTTAATGAAATGTAAATCACAATAATCGGCATAAAAATAGGATGTAAAACATAAGAAAGTACTTTTGAAATCTTCATTATAATTCCCTGCGGTATTTTGAGGTTTCAATTCCTAATCCTTCTCTATATTTCGCTACTGTTCTTCTGGCAATATGATACTCATTTTCCCCTAAAAGCTCTGCAAGTTTTACGTCTGTATAAGGATGTTTTTTGTCTTCCATTTCAATAATTTCCTTCAACCTACTTTTTATTACTTTAGTTGAAATTAATTCTCCATTATCTTTTCTGTAGGCTTCCGAAAATAAATCTTTTAAAAGAAAAGTATCAAAAAAAGTCTGAGCATATTTACTATTTGTAACCCGAGAAATAGTAGAAATATTCATATTTACAATATTAGCAATGTCAGCCAAAATCATTGGTTTTAACTCCTCATCCTCACCTGATAAAAAATATTTTTCCTGAAAATTTACAATTGCATTCATCACATTTAATAAAGTTTCTTCCCTTTGTAAAATTGCATTTTTAAACCAATTAGCAGATTCAATTTTCTGTTTTAAAAACTCTTTTGCTGCTACATCTAAAGCTCCCTCAATCATTTTTTTATAAGAAGCGCTAACTTTTAATTCTTTACCACTTCTTTTTGTGAGAGTAACGATATTTTTATCCTCTAAAATAGTTACTAAAAAATCTGGTGTAACATAAGATGCTGTGGCCGTTTTGATGAAATTAGAAGCAGGAAAAGGATTTAGTTTTTCTACCAATTCATACACCTCTTTCAGTTGCATTTCCGAGATTTCTAACTCTCTTATTAACCCTTCAAAATTCTTTTTACTAAATCGTTCGTACTGACTTTCTAAAACTAGAATAGAAAGTTCCACTAATTCATTTTGTTCTTTGTTTTTAAGTTGAATTAACAAACATTCTTGTAAATTCCTAGCTCCAACACCAAGGGGTTCTAAAGTCTGAATTACAGATAAATATTTCTCAATCTCTTGTTCCGAAAATTCTAAATTTAAGTTGATGAGTAAATCATCTGAAATAGAAAACAGTTCTCTATTTATCCACCCATTATTATCCAAACTATCGATTAAATATTCGGTAAGAAACAAATTATCTTCCTGTAAATTAAGAAGTAATAATTGTTTTTTCAGATGATCGGACAAGCTTTCTTCTGAGTTTGAAATTTGAACTTCCGTAAAATCAGGAGTATTATTTTGTCGGTATTTATATGAATTCGGATTGTCTTCCTCTAATTCATCTAAAGAAATATCTTCTGAATTTTCTCCTTCTTCTAAAGCAGGATTATCTTCTAATTCATCTTGTATTCTGCTATTTAATGACGCTAAAGGAATTTGCAACAAACTTAAAAACTGAATCTGTTGTGGTGACAGATTAAATCCTAATTTTTGTTGTAATTTCTGTTTTTGCATCTATTAGAAATCAGCATTTTGAGGTGTTCGTGGGAAAGGAATTACATCTCTAATATTTTTCATTCCTGTAACAAACATTATTAATCTTTCGAAACCTAAACCAAATCCAGAATGAATACATGTTCCAAATTTTCTGGTTTCTAAATACCACCAAAGTTCTTCTTTTTCAACTCCCATTTCTTCCATTCTTTGTGATAGTTTTTCTAGATCTTCTTCTCTTTGCGATCCACCCACAATCTCTCCAATAAGAGGAAATAATATATCCATAGCTCTTACTGTTTTACCATCTTCATTTTGTTTCATATAAAAAGCTTTTATCCCTTTCGGATAATCTGTAATAATTACTGGTTTTTTGAACTTCTTTTCCACTAGATATCTTTCGTGTTCTGATTGTAAATCATCTCCAAATCCTTCAATAATGTAGTTAAATTTCTTCTTTTTATTTGGTTTAGAATTTCTTAAAATATCAATAGCCTCTATATAAGTTAATCTTTCAAAATCATTTTCAATTACAAACTGAAGTCTTTCCAAAAGCCCCATTTCATGTTTTTCTTCCTTCTTTAGATTCTTTTCTTCTTCAACTAATCTATTATCTAAAAACCTTAAATCGTCTGCACAATTTGTTATACAATACTGAATACAATATTTTAAAAATTCCTCTGCCAAATCCATATTTTCTTCTAAATCTGCAAAAGCAACTTCTGGCTCTATCATCCAGAATTCAGATAAATGGCGGGAAGTATTTGAATTTTCAGATCTAAAAGTTGGCCCAAAGGTATAAACTTGACCTAAAGCAAGAGCTGCTAATTCTGCTTCTAACTGACCTGAAACTGTAAGGTTTGTTTTACTACCAAAAAAATCTGTTGTATAATCTACTTCTGGATCAATGTTCTCTAAATCCAAAGTAGTTACCTGAAACATTTCTCCCGCTCCTTCTGCGTCTACCCCGGTAATTATAGGAGAATGTATACTTGAAAATCCTTTATCATTAAAAAACTTATGTACCGCAAAAGTAAGTGCATGTCTTAATCTAAAAACTGCTGAAAAGGTATTTGTTCTGAATCTTAAATGAGCTTTTTCTCTTAAGAATTCTAAGGAATGTTTTTTTGGTTGTAAGGGATATTCATCTGCATCTGCTTCTCCCAAAATTTCAATTGCAGCTGCTAATATTTCAATATTTTGCTGCCCTCCTTTTGATGCTACTAAGATGCCAATAACGGAAATAGCTGATCCGGTGGTAATCTTTTTTAAAATTTTATCATCAAAATGATCTCCCTCTGCAACAACTTGTATATTATTAATTGTTGAACCATCATTTAAAGCAATAAAAGAAACATTTTTACTTCCTCTACGTGTTCTGACCCAACCTTTAACACAAATTTCTTGTCCTATTGCTTTTTCTGCTAATAATCTTTTAACTTTTGTTCTTTTCATCTTTTATTTCTATTCTCTTAAATTCAAAGTTACTTTACTATGACTATGGTACATCTTTTTATTTTCTATTCCTTTTCTTAATTTCAATCTTTCTTCTTTTGAAAGGTTTATAACCTCTATGCATTCTACTGAACAGCAATTTTTATGTTTTTCTTGGCAAGATAGACACTGTAAAAATAATAGATTGCAATTCTCATTCTTACAGTTTACATGCGTATCACAAGGATCGTCACATTGATGACAACTACTAATTACATCATCCGAAATACGCTCTCCTCTCCTCTCGTCAAATACAAAGTTTTTACCTTCAAACTTATTTTCTAAACTTTCGTCCTTATTCAACTGACGAACATAATCAATTATCCCTCCATGTAATTGACTTACATTTTCAAAACCATAATGTTTTAAATAAGCAGAAGTTTTCTCACACCTTATTCCTCCTGTGCAATATAATAAAACCTCTTCTTTTTCTTTTCCTTTCAATAAATCTTTTACCACAGGAAGTTCTTCCTTAAATGTTTCTACATCTGGACAAATTGCATCTTTAAATTTTCCTATTTCACTTTCATAGTGATTTCTCATATCCACCACAGTTGCTCCATTATTTATAGACTCATTCCATTGTTTCGCAGAAAGATGTTTCCCTACATTGGTAACATCATAATCTTCAATTGATAAACCATCTGAAACAATTTGTTTTCTGATTTTTATAGTTAATTTAAAAAAGGATTTCCCATCATCTTCCACCGCAATTTTAAATGGCGTATCTTTAAAAAATGAAAATGAATTAACATTCTGAATAAAATCTTTCCAATTATGTTCCGGCACACTTAACTGAGCATTTATCCCTTCATCTGCAAGATATATTCTACCTAAAACACCTAAATCATTCCACTTATTATAAAGCTCGTCTCTCAAATCCAATAGATTAGCCAAAAGAATATATTTATAAAAAGAAACCGTGACTCTCTTAAAAGTTTCTTTTTCTAGCAAAGCCACGCACTGCTCTTTACTCAATTTATTAAACATATTTTTTTTACCTGCGTTCGGGTCCATCTTATTGTTTTTATCAATTGCAAAGATATAAAAACTATGATTTGTATTGATTAGGATTTTTAACTAAAAATTTGAGCTTAAATGTTATATTTGTGCCAAATATTTACAGATGACAGAAAGGATATTAATAATAGGTTCGTCAGGTCAAATTGGGACTGAATTGG
>Ga0257121_1000803_pt1 | contig 25142 bp, 32 predicted proteins | sample SI106_100metaG_FD_190180 | JGI IMG/M metagenome (GOLD analysis project Ga0257121, IMG submission 190180) | Marine microbial communities from Saanich Inlet, British Columbia, Canada - SI106_100 | ecosystem: Environmental > Aquatic > Marine > Inlet | place: Canada: British Columbia | collected...
GTCTACCATATTTTAACACAGCATCCGCCACATCGCCAACCGTTTTGTCCCATTCTGGAAAAGCGACGCTCCATCCAAATTCTGTTGCTTGGTCTACCAATTTCTGTCCGGGAGCATCTCTGTCTGGCACCACAATTACCTGTCTACCAAGTCCATCAATCAACTCTCGCTGTGTGTCATTTATCTCCGAACCCAATATGCTTACACCAGAAACGGATATGGCATCGAATGGTCCTTCCGTTACTATTACGAACTTCCTGGTCCAGTCCTGTGCGTCCATGTTGAACACATACCCAGGCCACACGTCTGTGTAGTATTTGACACCATCTGATTCTTCAAACATCCTTCCCGTGAATCCAACAACATCGCCTCTCCAGTAGAATGGTATCAGCAATCTCTGATGCACGTCCCATATCTTGTCAGGAGAGTACATGAAGTCGTACCAGTCAGCACCTATGCCTCTACTCTCTAGATATTTCAGTAATCCGTCTATCTTCTTCCATTGTGGTTCTGTGAGATCGTTCCCCACATACTTCTCTAGCCACACATCCAGTTTGTGTGCATTCTTGGGCAGTGTCTTGTTCTTGAATGTTACAAATTTCTTCTTCTCATACTTTACATCGAGCTCTTCCTCACGCATGGCTTCTATGGCCAACTTACGTATGGTGTCCTCGGGTATACCTATGTAACTCATAAACTGTCTCATCTTGAAGGTCAGTTTACGTCCTATGACATAACTTGTCTTAAAGCCACAATTGAAACAATGGTAACTCACTGTGCCGTCTGCACTAGTCATAAGTCCGCCGCGTTTCTTCTTGTCAGCAGTCTCACCGTTGTAAACACAACAGGGTGCATTGAAACTGATCCATCCGCTCGGGGTCTTCTTTCTGTTTGCAGGCAGGCTAGTCAGAATTGTATTCTGTATAAGATTCATAATCTATACTATTTTACTGTCTATATAGGATTTTGTCAATCACGCCAGTGTTACCACTGTCGTTACCCCAACTGAATCTCACACTATGGTAAACGCCTGTGAAGTTGAAGTTGGATACTGATGTAGAATCTGAGAAAGAGTTTGCAGTAGATCCTGCACCTTCCATGGTAATATCAAAGTAATCTGTGTTGCTCGGTGAAGCACTCATTGTTCCTTGCACCCTCAAAGCACCTGAGAAGTTCTTTGTGTACACTGCAATAGTGTGCAATGCCTTATTGTTATTGATTCCTGGTCTAGCATCTATGGATCCTGATGTGTATGTTAGTGGACCTCCTGATGCTGTGAAACTAGAAACACTTGTGCTCGCTACAAATTCAGGATAAGCACCATCCATCAACTCTACTGTTCCGGCGGCCGCATATCCTGTGTCTGCATACGTTATTTCTCTACTACCATCCGATTTTACTTCACGTACAGAGAAGTTGTAGAACTTTGCATCCAATGGTAATAAGTCACCTTCTGTGATTGTACAACTAGCATTACCTTTTGTGCTAACAGTTGATCCATCATCTAATATGCTCAATGTCTTTGTGAGAACTGCTTTTTTGCTCTCCGAATCTATCATGTTGAACTCGTAGGTCTTTGATGTGATGTCCTGTGCCTTCTGATCTTCGTTTTTGAACGTGAATGACACTGGGTTTGATACCCCTCTATGCAGTGTTAGGCGCCTATCGTACACTTTTGAGTTCCTCCCGGCATAACCATTTATGTAGGCTATTACCAATTGATTTATTAAATACCTTTGTATTGTTTGCATAATACATATTTAACAGTATTTATAGATATAGAATGAACGAAATTTTTAACACATTGAGAGACAAGTTCCCATTCCTAAGCCTGATCAGAAAGGGAGATTTGGAGTATGTGGGCATCGTACAGAACGAGGACACCAATGTTATCAGTTTCTATGACTATGGTAGACTTATGCTACCCGCAGACAAGATGAGATTTCTTAAATGTGGAGAGACTTGGTGGCATGAGTCAAACAGGAAACTTCCGATCAATATTTTCCTTAAAGGAGAGTTCAGATATTTTAGGACTACTCTTGTAACATTAAATTCCAAAGATGTTGAGATTGTGCATGGCCCTACAGTAAGGCTATCAGATATTTCCAAAAAACGTGTTAAGCGTAAAACAATACAACTTGTTAGAAGACCTACCTAGTCTTCTTTTTTTCCGGAAGTATAGACCCTGTTGTAATATAGTGTAATGTCAAAGGATTATCTGGCTGATAGCCATATGGGTCTTTTTTTGAAGCGGAGTTTCTTTTAGTACGTTTTTTGGATTTTCTTTTTTTATATTTTTGATGGTGCATCAAAACTATATTTAGCTCTGCTGATTAAATTCATCTGTACCACAATGGCCTGTGCATATGCCACAGCATGTGACTTCTTGAAGAAATATGATCCATCTGTTGGTTTGATCCACACCTCTTTCATTATGTCTATCCAATCCTTGTATGTGAGATATCTCTTTGCCGGACGTATCATGGCTAACACAGCCGCAAGTTGTTCTATGGTTCGCGGTTCCAGTTTGGACACTATGTTGTAATGGCCATTCAGGTGAAAAAGGTTTTCTACCACCTTTGGATCCTTCAACATATCCCAGTCGGGCTCCTGTATCATCAGTTCCACAAGTTCCTGTTCGGATTTTACGTCCTTGTATATGTTCACGTTTAACATGTCTATCTTGAAGTATCCCCGGTCCTCTGCATTCTTGTAATCTAGAGAGGCATGTCCAGTCACAGGATGTTCCGGGACGGAATGAAAATAAACTCCAGTTTTGTGTTTCTCACTTTTTCCGTTTTTAATCATAGATGCTGGTGTGTGTTTGAATAATTTCAATGTGTTGTCTCTGTCAAAAAAATCTATATCTACATCAGGCATTAGTGTACACTTCCTTTGCCTTTCTCTGCGTGTTTGATCATCTTATCTCGTGATCCCGGTTGCAACACTTCTAATACGTCAAGAAGTTTTTTATAGCCGTCTGTTTTCAACATATCTTTATTCACCCTTGGCATTATTACTCTTCCTACAGATCCGTCTTCTTTGATTATCACAGCACAGTCTCCATCGTCAAATTCTAATCGATCAGTTACTTCTAAATCTATTTTAGACAATCTTGGCCTCTCTTGCTGTGTCCTGAACCAACATGTGATCAGCAGGATAGCTCTTCAACTTGCTCGGCCAGAAACTTGTGTTTATAAATCTTTCAATCATTTGTAATTGTTCGTCGTTAAATGATTTTAACATCCTTTTGCCTGCGTTGCAACCTAGCAACAACCAAGGACTTATCTTTCCCTGCTGTATGTGTTGTACCGCTCTGTTGGTGTTGACAAGTCGGAAGTAGTCTGACCACTGTGCGTTCTGTTCACCCGCCCAGTCCATCATTGTTGTGATGCTTCTCTGTAGTGCGGCTTCTACTGGTTCCGACTTCAATGCTTCGATAAGATATGTCTCATATAGATCATCTCTCGACCAATGATCCAATTTAATTTTTGATTTCAAAACGAACTCTATGTATTTGTCTGGATACAATGGATTGATATGCATAATGGATCTACCAAACTTCACGAATGCATTGTAGTATGGACTCTTGACGAAATCGTCGTATGTCTTTGTTTTAGAGTTGTGCTGGTGTATCTGATAGAATCTTTGGAAAACCATGAACGCATTCACTACCCACTTCTCATCTCTTTGCAGATATCTTCTCTTAGGTTCGCACAGGTGTACCTGCAGTGTTCGTTCCTTGGCAAACTCCTTGCCACAATATGTGCATTTATTTGTCGATGCCATGTGCCTCTATTAGTTCTTCTAGTTCTCTGTCTGTAATCACTTTGTCCAATGTCTCTAGGTCCGCTTCTTTCCATGTGGGGTATATGGTCTGAAGTTTCTTAAGACTCTTGTTGGGCACACGTTTCATTGGTTTCAACCATGGATGGAACTGCTGTGTCTCTGCACCACACATAGCAGTCAGTATCCATAACAGTTTCTTGTGTTTGCCCAGTGTAAAGCAGTGTTTGTTCACACACTCGTTGACCATCTCTATGTAGTGTTCTACGTAGAACGGATCTTTGGATGACACGTTGGAAACATATCTCATCAACATGTATGGTGAGTATAAGGATTTCTCCTTGTCATCGATCCTGTCGAAGTAGTCTTTGTTCCGGAAGTCAACGGCTTTTAGTCCGTTCCTTAGATCAAAAAATTTTCTATTTTTTTCTGCTGGCATATCTTAGTGCAAACATTGTGCAATCTTTTGCTGTTGCAAATGTTAATTTTAGTTTCTTGTTCTTGTGTTGTAAACCTGAAAATTGGAATTTGTGTTTCTTGATGAAGTCAAAGAAATTATACATCCAATCCTCATCCATCCACACAGCAATTTTGTTACTGGTTATCATTATTGGTGCGTCGATTGTTATTGATTTTCTACCAGACTGAGCCATAGTCCACCTGTTCACACTGTCTCGAGATGTCCTTAACGAAGTAGGCACACATGGGTTTTGCACCGTTGTTCAATGGCACAGCCAACATCTGTCCTGATTTGATTTTAGGGAAATACCATTTTACCTCTGTGTAGATATCTACTACATCTATAGGATAGAAATCTGGTTTAGGACTAGACAATGGATTAAACGTGAATGCATCAAACCCTCTGTCATTGAGACTTGTAATTGGTAATACATGCATCTCAGATTGTCCTGCTTCACCTATCAACATCTTCCAGTCAAGCGGCATCTTTATTTTATGAGGTCCTATTTCTAATACTGCCGCTGGAGCATTGAAGCTCTCAAGAAATATTAACGGTATGTAGAAGAAGTCTGGATTGCTTGGATCGGAGTTATCTAGGACAGCGAATCTAAGATTCTCATCTACCCATTCGGGTATTTTTTCTAACCTATATGTCCTGTCATCAAGTGTAAGGATTTTCATAATTTATCTTTTCTATATTATACGGATAATTGGCCTCTTTGTAAAACTTTTTCCTCGCTCCTAAGTGTCTTTTTGCAAACTTACAAGAACTGGTAATGTCCCAGATCTGTACACTGTCCTTGTCTTCTGCTTTCCTGATCCCACGTCCTATACTCTGTATGACCCTCACGAACGACTTGCCTGGCTCTATGAGAACAAGATTAAAAATCCTAGGAATATTAATACCAACAGCGGCCACTCCATATGTGGCGATAATAACTTTATTTGTTGCAGTAGATATTTCATCATATTGTTCCTTTCTGTCTGTGTTTTTGGTTGCTCCGGACACGAACACTGCGTCATCGATCTGTTCTTCTAAGATCTCACCTGCGGAGATCCTATCCACAAGTATTAGTGTGTTACCCGAACTTGATATGTCTTTGATTGTGTTGGCAACCCACTTCATTCTAGTCTTATCTGTGGTTAGCCATTTTAGTTCTTCTGCATACGTCTTGAACTGAGGATGGTCTTGTGTTTGCAAAACATTCACGTGGCAATTTGCTAAAACACCTTTGTCTTGTAGTTCGCTAGCCTGTATTCTGTTGGACACATCTCCTATGCTACATTTTAATCCCATGAATTCATAATCTGCTTTTGGCACGGTTCCTGTTAGTCCCCAACGTATACCACAGTGTGCGAATGGTCCTGTTAATAGTCTTTTCAGTACATCTGCCTTGGCCATGTGCACCTCATCGATTATTACTGTGTTGATTCCTTGTATTGCTTCTAGGAAATCAGTTGTATGCTCGTCCTTGCTTTTCTTTTCTAGTACGTTTAGTGACTGCCATGTTGCAATCGTGTTGAACCTACCTAACTCTTTTCTGTCGCCATAGTACACACCCACGTCTAAGTTACAAGCAAGAAAGTCCTCTTCTGTCTGTGTGACAAGACTCTTGTTTGGAACAATAGTCAGTGTACGACCGTAAGGTTCAACCATTTGGCACAGTGCCGCTGTGATAATTGTCTTACCTGCACCTGTGGCGATCTCCTGTATACTCTGTGGATGTTTTATGAATTTGTTTATTGTCTCTACTTGATAGTCTCTTAATACTATTGGTTGCCCTGCCGCCGGATGATTCTCCGGCCATTTTATGTGGGATAGATAGTTTTTATCTACTTGTTTAAATTCGAAATTGTGTTGCTCTCTTTTGTCCTCTACATCTATGTACACTCCTCCCTCATCCAGTATAGGAAGTATTTGGTCAACTAGGTTCAGGTAGGTCGTACCACCCAGACCAAAGAAACTGACCTTACCATCCCATCTCCCTAACTTGACTGCTGGTAGATGCCTTGCATATGGTATCTCGTATTTGAATTTGTTAGATAATTTCTTACGCCATTCGAGGCTGAGGTTTTCGAACTTCACGTTCACCTCATCTTTTATTACTAGTTTACAACTGCTCATATTAAAGTTTTACTATTATGTGATCATGCCAATCCCAACTACTCGGTTGGTGATCACTATAATACAACTTTTTTGGAAGATTTTCAAGCATTCTTTTTAGATTGTCTGTGCCAGTGGCATAATAACCACCACCCAGGGCGACTAATGATGTCTTTGGTTTTACCTTGCTCTTGATTAATGCTCTAGGTATCCTGTTTCTCACGAATATAATTTTCGTTTGTTTATTGATTAATTTAAACTGTTTACTCATTTGATGTAACTCATACAAGTTTTCAAAGAACTCTTTTGATTTTTGATTATCCAAGAGATATGTTCTTTCGCTGTTAAAACGTTCCAGGTCCTTTTTATAGATAGGCTCTTTCACATCAAACCCCCAACTACATTCATTCAATAAGTCAACACCGTGTGCCTTAAATGCGTTCATCCATTCCCAGAAGTCTTTGACATCATCTTCCATATGTATGTCACCACTTACGGGCATCACTAGAGGAAAGCAATCCAATTCTACCAATCCTTTGACAACTTCATTCTTGCTGAACCCTTTTGAGTCTATCCATAACTTGTGGTAATTGTTGTGTGCCACTTTGTGACCAATCATGGTCTCTGCTGGGACATCAATGCCTTTGGTTGATATATTGAAGTTCTTCAACGAGTCTACTTGTTCCAGTGCTGTTTTATTTTTTAAATTCTCATTCCAATATTCTTGTAGTGATTCAGGGGCATTGTCTAACACAACTTCGCCTGCTATCAATCTTGCTGTGGGTTTACGATGTCCTAGCACTTGTTTTTTTATCTCTTCATAATCGTCGAGCAAACTTTCGTCCATAAACTTGAAGTCATATCTCACTGCAATCAATGTCAGATAGTAGGCAGTAACATCGCTGTGTTGGAATGTCCATCTCTTTTTCTCACCGTCATACAATGCATACATACCAGGCAAGTCACGTTTGTCTTTCATACAACGTATCAGTTGTATTACTTTCTTGTGATATGGGAATCTCATCTCTATCCTGACAATGTTGTCATCGTCTGTGTACTTCTCTATTACTTTGTCAAAACTTATTACTCTAAATTCATCCTCGTATACTGGATTGTCTAATAATTTTTTGATGTCCATTCCGTGTGCTTGGAACTTGGTCAGGTATCTTTTCAATATTACAAGTGCCAGTCTGGCCTGTTTCTCTGTCCAAGCATACTGTGATTCTGCCAAAGATCTCACTGTGTCGTAATCTTTTGGGTGTGGCTTGATTACGGCTGTATTTCCTATCATTGACGGATTTGCCCAAAAATAATCATTATATGCTAGTATTTTAAGTGCTTCGTTAATTGTTTTTGGTAAATCTGTGTGCATTTCTGTCATGGTATTTTAGATAATTATTAATAGTATAACATAATTGGTAAAACTGTCAACCATGAAAAAAACGAAACATAAAACGGTAAATGTAAGGAAACAACTCAAAGCCAGGTTGGAAAACACTGCGACTAGGCATAAAAACAAAGTTAGTTTCAGACCCACAGAACAACAAGTCTATCATTGGTTTGGTGTAATAAACAGAGGGTTATTCAACAGTAGATTACCAAGAGTTCCAATTTACATTAAAAGGTTACACAAAGATTGGGGCAGATGTGTGGCCGACTGGGACAACAGAAAATGCAGAAAAGGAACTTTTGATCAAAGAATAATTCCTTACAACAAAACAGAAGTATTTCATTACATCGAAATGCATTGTAAGTTTCCTACTTGGAAAGATTTTATTGAAACTCTTGCACACGAAATGGTGCATCTTTATCAGATGTCATGGTTAAAAGATCCTTATTCAAATCATAATAAGAATTTCTTTGCGTGGAAAAACAAGTTTAAACTTGCAGGTTTAGGCTTATCAAGGTGTTAGAACCTTTTCAAACTCTTTGTAATTAATAACTCGACTGTTACCTAAGTCAGTGCCTGTTTGGAGATAGTTTAAATAATCTGGAGGATTATCATGTACCACGGTATAGTTCACGTACGGTCTCATCTTCAACATATCTCGTAAATGTTTTAGCCATCCTTCGAATATCTTATCATCATTTCGTTCTCCATAATTTTCTGTGTCTTGGTATATGTTGTTGAGTTCGCCTTTGCCGTATTCCCTGAAGTCAAACCCTAGTAGATATATGTTCTTGTGTCCGTGTACCCCCGCTGTCCAAAAAGCGGCGTTACCTGATATCCAGTGTGGGTTGTTGGGTATCAGGTGTATCATGCCCTTGCTCTGTTTCCTATTGACTTCCAAGGCCGGTCCATAGTGTACGGTCTTCAATCCAACTTCGTCCTCCACCATCTTCATTGACATCTTGGTGTCCACCGAAAAAATAAAGTCCGGCATGAAATCTCTGTACAGTGCATTACAACCGTAAGTCTGTCCTGTTGCTTTTAACTTGTTAAGATCAAATCCTTTTCGTGATGGCCCGTTGCCTATACAGTACGCATTTCCTCTAGGTACTGCTTTCACTTTGTCTTCGAAGTATCCTGTTTCTTGTGTACGTTTTCCCTTACGTATTATGGTGTTCAAGATAATAGTTTCACCGGTGTACGGTTCCCACTTAATAGGGTCTATCTCTTTTCTTCTACCTATCTGTATAGTTTTCATATTCTAAAATTGATACTCCGTCATTTTGTGATAATAATTTATAATTTTTTTCTTGTAAAAAGCCAAGTAACTTTTTTTGTGAAGGCGATTGTTTGTAATTTTTGATATTGTAATTATTAGTTTCTCTGCCCACCCCAATAACTATGTCGTTATCATTGTGATCTTTGTGCCTTACATGTAATATATTTGATTTTACTTTTTTGAGTAGTGTCTCCAATTCCGATCCCCAGAGCTCCCCCATTAGGCATATTACTGCGTGTAAAAAAATAATGTCCACATGGAGATCAGATGGCAAATCATTTATACTTTCATATAGATTTGTGTGAGGATTAAATCTTTTACAATCTAATCTGTGTTCCTGATCTGGTTCCACACCGTGTGTGGTTATACAGTTAAACTCCTTTCTTGCCTTGGCATTGAGAATGCCTTTCCAGATACCAACGTCGAGACATTTTTTATTTTGTAGAATTTCTTTACTCGGTAACCATGTGGTGTTCCAGTGGCGTTGGCAAGTTTCATAGTGTTTGCGAATCTTCCTTAGGTTCATTTGATATATTTCTCCTCTAATCTTGCTCGAATCCTGGTCCATGGAAGTCCCTGCTCTATCTCATCTTCGAACCATTCTGTGTATGCCAGTTTGTTTGCCCATGTCAGCCTGTTGGGCATGGCCGGTGTGTTGATATCTGCCAGTTTGATGTTTCCCACATCATGGCACAGGCTCGATTCCGATACGAACACAGGTATGCCCTTCATGACCGCCTCCATGGCAGGATTACTAGAATGGTTTACAACCGCCCACGTCCTCTCTAGTGTGGCCTTGAAATCTGTGTCGTCGTAGGTCCTATAATCTCTTTTAGGCAATCTCACCTTCACATTTTTAAATTTATTCTCATCAAATGTAATCGTGTTACGAGGATGTGGCCTTACTAGTATCGGCCGTGTTGTGTATTTTCGTATTTCCGTTATCTGTTGTTCGATCCATGTAGACATTCTAGGAAGTCCCTTCCATTGTTCTGATGCATCGTGTTGTCCGCAAATCACTATTAGGTCACCGGTAGGATTCCATGGACGTAATTCATATTTGAACAAAGGCCAACGTTGGTCGTCAAACGTTTGATTGGCAAAATCTGCGTCTCTGTTTATACCGTTAATGCCTATCTTGAAACTGAGATTTCTACGCAGTCCCCCGACTTCTATAACGATTACTGGTTTACCTTGGCTCCTGTATCTTTCCCATATTGATTTGTAACTTTGCATCCTGCCTCGCCACAGCACACTCCAGATCACTGCAACATCGCCGTTGGTCTCTTTGTTTACATAGACTTCGTCTCCCGAAGTCTGCATAGATTCTATAAATTTCTTAAAGATCGTTTTGCTGTTCTGTGGACCATGCGTGGGCCATGCTTCTACTTTCATTATATTTTTCTCCAGTAGTCTAGGTCTTTTATGTCTTGGCCGGCCCCTTTGAAGTCTTTCATTTTGCTTTTGCCTTCTGCCTTCCTATTGCCTTTGAAATGATCCATGTACAGTCCTAATTCACTGTTTATGAATACGTGGTGTCCTCTAACGCCTTTCCAATAACCTATGTCGTTTACTTTTACGTTTTTCTCTTTTTGATATTTTTTTGACAAATGCCATAACGTAGAGCAATCTGTCCACTCAATTAATTCAAATATTTTGTCAGACACATACAGGTCTTCCCAGTCCTTGGTGTAGTTTTGTATTTCAGGATGATTTAGATTGTATCCTACGAATCCACATTCTGGATACTTTCCACCGTCACTTAGGTTTGGATTTTCCCTACCCAAGTAAGTTAACATTGAATCACTGGGCAGTAGTCCTTCAAAGAACTCTTTTGGTATTGGCCTAAAGGAATATGTGTCAGCATCCAACCATATTAGGTAATCATAACCTGCAGAATTTTTTATTGCATGAGTTACACAAAAAACTTTGTTTGCAAATCTCACAGCATTCCAAAGGAAAGATCCTTTAGGTGCCATGGGTATTGGTCTACGTACACCATTTGGTATTTCGTTTATTTCACCGTTTGCCACAGGATCGTCTTTGTACTTGTTCTTAAATTTTAACAACTCGGGTTGTACATTGTGTACGTCTAACCATTCTACTCTAGCATGTTCAAAAATATCTTGTGATTGTGCTTCGTGGTATACAACAATCTGTGTGTCTCCAGGCCAGTGTTGCAATACACTATCTACTGCTCTCCTGGCATACTCGTTCCAGGTGCCCGGTTTGTAAGATGTTATAACTTTAATTTTCATGATATCGATATTTAATCTACGTAGTCATATTATATTTTTTAATCCAGTCACTTACAATCATTGCTGGTATATTTGCTTTACCGGATTTGTTCCACCAATGTTGTAAAGGCACTGTCCATCCTGTTTTCATTTTGTTTACGATAACATCTGGCAATAGCCCTTTGTACGCAATCTTAGTCAAAAGTTTTGTGTCTCCTTTATCTTTTCCAATTTTCTCATCACTGTGAATATTCATGCAATATTGCATAAATGTTTTTGTTGCTAAAGGGAAACGGCCTTCCATACTGTAGGCCATTCCATATTTGTCATTCCTCATTAAAAATTCTTCAGGAACCTGTGCCACACAATCAAGTGCCATGTATGATCCTATAGGATCACCCGGATTCCACAAATCTTCGGGATAGCATTTAAGTAGTTCGTTACGTAGGATAGTTTTGTCGTATACTTTTATCGGACGTTTTATTCTGTTGATCCATTTATCTATAATGTCTGCCCAGCAAGTGAATTTTTCTTTTCTAAGTTTCCAATATTTTGGATACCCGCCCAATACCTCATCTCCCATATCTCCTGCCATTGTTACCACTATACCGTTGTCATGCAACACTTTATTGGTGTAACAATACATTGCAAGGCTTGGATTGTACACAGGTTGTTCTATGTAGTATATCGAATCGTTCCAATATTGCTCTACTATTTTAGGAGTAATGGTTACTTCAGTATGATTAAAATTATTAATGTTTGCCAATACTTTGGCACAATCGGCATCTTCGTTGTGATCGCCGTCCTTTGGATGTATGTAGTTTGGTTCCATTCTATTAGTAAAAGTATTTGCTTCTCCCAACACATTTCTTAACTCGTATGCCACCAAACTCGAGTCTAGTCCACCACTTAAAAATACACCAATTTTTCTTCTTCCAATACTGGCCATTTTTATAGATTTTTGTGCTATTGTTTTAAATTCTTCTAGATTAAACTTTTTGTTTGAATTAGGTTTAATGAATACTCTTTTTGTGTTTGTGATTTTTTTATTTGTAATATCGTAAACAATAGTTTCTCCCGCCAATAACTTTTTAATTCCTGTAAAGAAAGTGTTACGTAACGGATTTATTCCTGTGGTAGTCATGCAACCTAATGCTAGTTCATCTTGTTTCCTGCTACCAGGCACTTTGTCTAACATTCCTTTTATCTCAGAGCCAAACACCAAACCCTCTTTTATTTCTGCATAGTACACAGGTTTCACACCTGCATGGTCTCTGCTTAACGTAAGTGTGTTCTTATCGATTTCGTAGTAAGCAAAACCGTGCATAGAATCTATCTCATCAATAAATGACAGTCCAAATTTATCCAACCCCCAAGCAAGTAATTCTGTATCACATCCTGAAGTGTCGGTGAAGTCTTTGTACTTTCCTTTTAATTCGTAATAGTTAAAGATCTCTCCATTGTATACAAGTTTGTTTCCTTTGGGAGTAGTCCACGGCTGTGTTGCATTATCTGGTTCACCCATTATGCTTAACAAGTTATGACCCAACGTTATTTTTTCGTTATGCCAAACACTTGAACCGTCAGGTCCTCGGTGTTTACATATATCTATAAATTCATTTATAAATTTTGGATTGTGTTCGGTTATACCGTATATACCACACATTACATTCCTAACTTTTCTTTGAATCTTTTAAATATTGTGCCGTCTCTAATTTCTTTTTCACTCCACAATTTATAGCCAAGGTCATTGAGCCATTGCGTCCTATCTGGATATTCTGGTGTTTCTATGTTGTTAAGGTTCTTGTTTGCTACAGGCCAACTCAGTGCAAGATCTGAAGTATTGAATGTGGGAATTCCACGAACACACGAGTCAACACCGGCAGTAGAATTGTGTGTAACAACAGCATGACAGTTGGCTATTGCTTCTTGGAAATGGAATCTGTAGTATTTTTTCTCATCACCTTGAAAATATTTTTGACCAATGTGTACTTCTACGTCTTCGGGAAATTCGTTCTTTCGTTCTTCTATGTTGACAACGTGATTAGGATGTGGCCTCACAATAAATTTTCTATCTGTTATGGGTCTTAATTTTTCATACACTCCATGGAACCATTCAATGGGATCGAGATCGTTCATGCTCCAGTTGTCCTTGGGTTGTAGAACAAACATGATAGGATCTTCTTGATCAGATTTCCTCCATGGATCATTTTTAATATTCCACCTGGCCTTCGCGGCCTCCCATCTATCAGGAGGACTGTTGTCTGACAAGAAGTCTCCGTTGTTCATGGGTGAAAATAACGAAACCCTCCAATGATGCTTTGGCCCATGCACATTACCAAAACTTGAAAGTAATCCACCGTCAAATGTTATTATCTTGATTCCTTTTTTCTTTGCACGTTCCACCAGATCCCGTCTACGTCCTTTGGTGTGATGCTTCTGATTGCTACCACCATAACCAAACATGCAACCAATTGGGTGTGTGGGTTCCATTTCGTCTTTGGTCCATTCTCCTGTTTTTGTTTCGTTAACCATGATTGGTTCGTCACCACAGGCTTCTATTCCTTCGGCCATGTATTTTAACAGATCGTAACTTGCTCCTCTACGTCTGTCTTTCACTGTCCTTCTAAATATTTCAACTTTCATCTAGTATCCTCCAAGCATATCCGTTTCTTAATTCTTCTGCTGTAAATTGACCGTATGCCATTGAATAGTATAAAGGTTCTCGATCAATGTAGCAAGGATTTTCTATTTTAGAGAAATCTGTTTCTGATATAGGTGCACACGCATTGTGAGGATCAGTGAAGCACGGAATGCCTCTAGTGGTTGCTTCTAAAGAGATATTGGAGTTGTACGTCACAACAGCATAAGCGTCATTCCAGTCTATGGGACCACTTGGTTTACTGTCATCTTTACCAGTGACTATCATTCCCCCGTTTGCATCATGTCCCATGATAGGGTTGTACCCTTTGTTCTTTACAATGATAGGTCTGTCTGTGTTGTCCTTCAGTGTTGCTAATGTTTTGTCTAGCCAGTCATGTACACCAAAAAATTCCTTCATAGCATTGGACGGTGGACACACTATTATGTTCTTTCCGTCCTTCTTCCATGGGTGTATAGGCCATGGGAATGAATTTTTAAAACGATCATCTGGCCTGTCCTCTTGCCAGTTCTTCAAATGACTATTCTTTACAACCTTAACATAGTAAGGGTTGTTCCTCGTTTCTCCCCAGTAAGGTCTGTCCATGTAGTAGAAATCTATGTTATTTTTCTCTGCCCATTTGTACACGAGATGTGTGCCACGCAGTACACCAAACATCACTGCTTTTGTGCAATCCGTCTTGTTTATGATTTCAATTGGTGCGAGTTTCTTGGCTCCTGGTAAACCTTGTGCGGCCCAATCAACATATTTTTCTGTGAGTGCCCTATTAGTGGAACTAACGTAGATCATGGGATAGTCTCTTTATGTCTTCGTTGACCATCAAAGCAACCATGTCTTTGAATTCGGTCTTAGGTTCCCATCCTAATTTTTCTTTTGCTTTGGCATATGACCCATGTAGTGCGTGTACTTCTGCCGGACGTTTGAAACGTGGGTCAGACTCAACGTATTGCTCCCAATTATCGATACCAGCAGTTCTAAAAGCATGAGTAAGTAATTCTCTAATAGAATGTTGCACTCCTGTGCATATTACGTAATCTCCCGGATCTTGTTGTTGCACCATGGTGTACATGGCTTCAACAAAGTCGCCAGCAAATCCCCAATCTCTTTTTGCATCTAGGTTTCCCAGTGTAAGTTTTTTTGCAAGTCCTAGTTTAATCTTAGCAACACCGTCTGTGATTTTTCTTGTGACAAATTCTCTACCCCTAATAGGTGATTCGTGATTGAATAAAATTCCATTTGAAGCATGTATGCTATAACTTTCTCTGAAGTTGACAGTCATCCAGTAGGCATAAAGTTTTGACACGCCGTATGGAGAACGCGGTTGGAACGGCGTTTGTTCGTTTTGTAAACCGTCAACATTTGAGTTACCGTAGAGTTCACTGGTACTTGCTTGATAGAATTTTGTAAGTGGATTTTGATTTACTATTGCATTAAGGATGTTCAACACACCCATGGCATTTACTTCCGTTGTCTGTTTGTTGAGATCCCAACTGGCTCCCACAAAACTCTGTGCGGCAAGATTGTAAAATTCGTTTGGCCTGATCGTTCTTACCAAGTGGTTCATGTTGGCATCGTCTGTGATGTCGCCTGTGATCAGTTCCACATCGTTTTGTATTCCAAGATAATCGAGATTTGATAGATTTGGATTGCTGTACCTTTTTACCAAACCATAGACTTTGTAGTCTTTTTCTAATAGGTGTTTGGCTAGGTAAGGACCATCTTGTCCAGTCATTCCTGTTACAAATGCAATTTTTTTCATTTAATGTAATTATGTCTAATTTAACTTGGTGGTACTTTTTTCCAGTAGTCTATGTTTTGTAGGTCAAAGGATGCGTTAGGATTGACACGGAAATCATTTCTAGCAGACGTACCGTGGAGTTTTCTCTTGCCTTTGAAATGGTCCATGTACATTCCCAATTCACTATTGATAAAAACATGATGACCTTTCACTCCTTTGTGATATCCTATGTCGTTCACTTGTATATTTTTTTCTGCCCTGTACATTTTTGACAAATGCCAAAACACGTACGAATCATGCCATTCGAGAATTTTAAATACATCGCCTGTTGTGTAAAGTCGCTCCCAGTCGTTTATAAAGTTACGGGTCTCTGGATGCTTTAGGTTGTATCCTACGAATCCACATTCCGGATAAACACCCCCGTCACCTAACGTTGGATTTTCTCTACCTAGATACGTAAGCATGGTTTCTTCTGGTAATAATTTTGAGAAAAACTCTAATGGCACAGATCTGAAAGTGAAAGTGTCTGCGTCTATCCACAGCACATAATCGTATCCGTCGGAGTTACGCACTGCATTGACTACACAAAAAACTTTGTTTGCAAATCTCACAGCGTCCCAAAGAAAAGAATCTTTATCTTTATCCAACCCCTGTAAGTTGGGCGACCTTCTTACACCACCTTCGATCTGTTTAATTTTGCCATTTGCGGTTGGGTCGTCTTTGTACTTGTCTTTGAATTTGAATAGTTCTGTCTCTGCTTGTGTTAGATCAACACACGTTATTCTATCGTCAACGTCCTTTGGTTGTTGTTCTTCACAGTAGAGAAATATATCCACCTCCGGAGGAAATTGTTCGACCATGGAGTGTATTCCCCGTTTGGCGAACGATCCCCAAGTGCCCGGTTTGTAAGATGTTATAACTTTAATTTTCATTGTCAATCGAGATATTTAAGTAGGTCCGGAACATCGATTTTAAAATTTATTAGATCGCTTAGTCTCTTTATACCTTTGGGTTTTTTGCCACCTTCCAGTTTTATTGGCACTGTGTTGGCCAAGTATAGTTCGTGTTTTAATCCTAGGTGGTGTGAAAGTATTGGATAGACTTTTTTATGAATCATTTTGGTGTCTTGTATTTCAATTACTTTTGTTCCTGGTTTACACCAAAGTAGATTGACCAATCCTGCCCCATGGGCCGCGACAATGTGTGTTGCTTCCGCAAATGTTTTCATTTGTTCTCGTATGGTCATTGTTTCTAATACAACTGTTTCCCATCCTTTCAGGGCCAGTAACAGTTCATCAGAATTTGTCATTCTTCTTGTTTTTGCTCCCGGACGTAGCACCACAATCTTTCGATATGGTTCTTTGACCTCATGTCCGTGCAGACCTTTGAAGTGTCTCAGCCATGGTGCCAGATGAGGAGTAATCACTCCATCCTTTGTATTACTAGCACTGGGCACTAGTAAATGTTTGAACTGCCATGTTTCATTTTTTGGCATGACCAGTACTTTTATCTCAGGAAACAATTCCTTGATTATTTTCTTAAAATATCTACTCTCGTTTGCCAACACATAGCAGTATTTTGTGAAATCTGTGGACCAGCGTTTCTCTAACAGTCTGAATTTTGATATCACGTCAATCCAAATGTGCCATGGGTTGTTCACACTTTCCTCATCAATGGGCAACCACACATACATATATTTCTCATGGAAGTGTTGGCTGACGGGTGGCAGATCTGCCTGTACTTCGTCCCCCCACTCTTTCCAGAGTTTGTGTGTCTTGTCTGGTTTATTCCTACGTTGATCCGTGAGGCCCCAGATATAATTGGTTATCAATTTCTGTTGATAGGTAACAAGTAATGGGCAAGTATGCACTTTGCAATCATGGAATTCGGCAACAAACGTTGGTAAACTTGTAAAATTTGGATCTATCTCTTTGTGGTAGGGAACGGTGTAGTTGTAACTGGTATCAACAGTCTCCCACTTGTCTAAAAAATATTTGATTGAATCTATGTTCTTCATGATTGTATTTTGCCAGTAAGTATACTATAATTATTGTATTATGTTAACCAATATGTTCATTAATGGTTGTTCGTTCCTTACTACCAGACCAAGAGATAATGTACACACTCACTGTGGACTAGAATTGGCCAAACTTATGGAATTAAATGTCGCAGTAAATCTGGCCGGAGGAGGCAGGGGATCAAAAAGAATGATGTGGACTACTAGAACATGGTGCGAGAAGTTTCCCGAACAAGCAGAAAACTGTTTCTTCTTGATAGGATCCAGTGGAGGAAACAGATTTGATTATCCTACCAGTGATGGATACAAAGCACATAAATTTCCTACAATGAAGACTACTTGGAAAACGTGGGATCCTAATAGGGATGAGCACACAAAAAGTTTTACAAAATACCTATTCAGAGCAGGAATGGACTTAGATCAAACCACACAGATAGAATCAACACTGGCGTTGTTAGATTTGCAAGACTATTTTAAAAATAAAAATTATCCATATGTGTTTTACAACACACTGTCTGACGCAGACATAACAAACGAGGACATAAAGTTTATGTTTGACAAGATTGACAAGAAGAGATTTTTCAAACCGGACACCAGTCATCTGGATTACACTGTTGCAAACAAGCAAGAATGCAAATCCGGAGACCCCCATCCTAGCACCGAAGGACACAAGGATTGGGCAAGACAACTTAAAGAATTCATAGATGCTAACAATTTACGCACCATTTAATAATAGAAACAGTAAAGCATGGGAAGTTTTCAACGGTGTTGAGAAATCATGGCCGGATCAGATTACAAAGTTAGACAATGCTGTGGAAAAAGATCCAGTCAGCAACAGCATGTTCTGGGGATTCGTTGGCAACAACAGAGAGATGGTACAAAAGTTAGATGCACGTAATCATACATATTGGTTTGCAGACACACCATACTTTGGAAGATTTGACAACAATAATTTGAAACCAGACAATCACTACTGGCGTATTTGTAAAAATACAATCCATGTTCCTTACCTGAAAGATTGCAAAGCAGATAGATTTGAAAAATTTGGTATGAAGATAAAGGCACCAAACTTTGCTGGTAAGCATGTTTTAGTTTGTCCTAGTTCCACAGGCATACACCAATACTTGAACAGACCCAATTGGACAAACGAGACAATAGAACAGATTAAGAGATACACGGACAGACCTATCAAACTTCGACACAAGCCTAGGGGCAGGGGTACATCAGGACCAAGTGAGGCAACGGTACCCCTATCCGAGGATCTCAAAGAAGCGTGGTGTGTTGTAACAAGTTGTTCCATAGCGGCGGTTGAAGCAATCTGTGAGGGCATACCGGTGTTCTGCGATAACATAAGTTTTGCTGTAGACGTTGGCAACGTGGAACTATCGGATATTGAGAATCCTTATTATGGCGGTCCTGAACCTTGGCTGTACAGCCTAGCATACCAACAGTTCACTCCCGAAGAGATAGAAAACGGCACAGCAGTAGAAATACTAATGGACAAAGGAATACTATGAAGATAGAAAAAGTAAATGACTTTTGGGTGCCATCGAATGATATACACATAGAACAATGGAAGTCAGGAGCACCATTTACACAGAACAAATGCCTCAACAAGTTTATAAAATATTGCGAGTCACAAACTAAAAAAATGAAAACAGTCATTGATGTTGGTGCGTGGTGTGGGACATGGTCAAAAGCCATCGAGCCGTTCGCTAAAAAAGTAATTGCTTTTGAGCCTGACAAAACACATTTTGAATGTTTACAACGTAATTGCACTATAAATTGTACACCAAGAATGGAGGCTGTTGGGTCTCAACTACAAGAAGTATCACTAACTGAAGATGACTTCACACAGGCAAAGCGGGTTGATAAAGAAGGCAATATACGAATGACCACTATTGACAGTATGGAGTTTACAGATGTTGATATGATAAAGATTGATGTTGAAGGTTATGAAATGGAAGTGTTAAAAGGTGCAACAAAAACTTTAGAAACTGTAAAATATCTGATGATAGAATTAAACAACAACACCAAAAAATATGGCAGTAATAATCTTGAAATTGAAAAATATTTAAAGTCATTAGGCTTTAAGGTATTAATGGATCATTGGCCTGACAAAGTTTTTTACCGTGCATAACTTAAATTAAATACTCAAAATGAAAATTTTTATAACAGGTGTCGCAGGATTTTTAGGTTCTCACCTAGCAGATTTAATGATATCAGAAGGCCACACTGTTGCTGGTAATGATAACATGATTGGTGGATACACAGACAATGTTCCCCAAAATGTAGAGTTCCATCAAGTGGACTGTTGCGATTTAGAAAACATGACGAAGGCCATGGAAGGCTGTGACATTGTTTATCATACCGCCGCAACAGCATACGAAGGACTGTCAGTATTTTCTCCTGTGCTTGTTACAAGAAATATATTCGAAGCGTCCGTGACAACCATTACAGCGGCCATAAGAAACAAAGTTAAACGTATTGTGTATTGTTCAAGTATGGCGAGATATGGTCATCATGATGAGTTGCCTTACAAAGAAACTTACGAATGTCGTCCCCAAGATCCATACGGTATTGCAAAGAAAGCCGGAGAAGATGTGCTTAAAAATTTATGTGAAACGCACGGAGTTGAGTATGTAATCGCTGTGCCACACAACATTGTTGGACCAAGACAGAAGTATGATGATCCGTTTAGAAACGTTATGTCTATTATGTTGAACAGAATGTTACAGGGCAAACAACCAATCATATACGGAGATGGTGAACAGCAAAGATGTTTTAGTTACATAGACGATTGTTTATATTGTCTGAATGCACTTGCGTTTCAAGACAATGTGGTTGGAGAGGTTATTAACATAGGACCAGACGAAGAACCTATAACAATCAATGAGTTAGCGGAGGCCTGTGCAAACGAAACAGGACTGAACCTAGATCCTATACATCACAAAGATAGACCCAAAGAAGTCAAACTAGCAGTGTGTTCATCAGACAAAGCAAGGGATTTACTAGGTTATAGTACAGCAACCAATATGCGACAGTCGGTGAAAAAGACAGCGGAGTACATAAGGACTAGGGGTACCAAAAAGTTTCAATACCATCTACCATTGGAAATTATTAATGACCAGACTCCAGATACCTGGAAGAACAAGTTGATATGATTTCTTTCTGTTGTCCATCTAGAGGCAGGCCCGAACTTGCAAAAAGGTTAGTTGACACAGCAACGCAGACACAAAAAGGTGACACCGAGTTTCTTTTTTATCTTAACGACGATGATGAAAAATTAGAACAGTATAAGGATCTACTAGACGAAAAGCATTATACTGTAGGACCAAATCAATCGACTTGCTACAGTTGGAACTTGATGGCCGATAAGGCCTCGCACGATATAGTAATGCTTATGGGCGACGATGTACAGGTACAAACGCAAGGCTGGGATCAACTTATTGCAGACGAATTTCTTAGGTACGAGGACAGGATCTTAATGGTAGTACCAAGCGACGGCAGGAACAAAGGCACTAAGAAGCACGGTGATGAGACAATGCTCTGGCCAGATCAACCATTGCCGTCGGCTCACTTCGCCGTGCATAAGAATTGGACCAATACGTTAGGCTATCTTGCTCCACCGTTTTTTTGGCATTGGCACGTGGACACGTACACACAGAAAGTTGCACGTAAATTGAACAGATGTCTCTATTTGCCAACAGTAACATTCAAAGCCAAAAAAATTATTAACGACAACGCAGGGAAACAAATACGTAAGAATCTAAACATTAATGAACGGGATAATTTTGTTTGGAATAAAGTAAGACAGAGATGTTTACAAGCAGACGTACTTGCGTTAGAACAAAAAATAAATCAACCTATGTAAAAACAGTGCTTGTTTTCTTTCATTATAAAATGGCAATTGAATGTGTTTATACATTTTTAACCATGAGATAATCCATATTCATCATTTTATCAATACCTTTGCATTCATACCCCCATTCTTTTAATAATTCGACTGCATCAAGATTACCTTTGTTTTGCTCTACTACTATTACAGGAAAATATTTTTTGATTGTTTCTTCACTACCTTTGATTGCTCTCAGTTCATAACCTTCGATATCGTATTTTATGAAACCGACATTTTTGTAATTAAAACTATCAAGTGTTTTGATAGGAACTTTGACATTTCCATTGTCCTTTATCCTGCCAACTTTGTTACTGGTAGTAAATGAATGACCATTTTGTTCTCCAATACCACAAACAGTGTAGGTAAATTTTGTAATGTCTTTCACATTGTTTTGGAATTCTTTAATTTTATTCCTGAAATCGAAAGCAAAAATGTGTTGGAAATCCTTCTCCATCTGTGCTGAGAATCCACCTTCCCTACAACCAACATCAATGCCGACTGTCCCTCGTTGAATATATGGTTTCGCCATGGCGTATGTCTCTCGCATACTTCTTAAATGTTGCTCGTCCATTATAATTTTTTCCCTATTTTACGTAATTTCAAAATGTAATTATCGCAATTTAGACAGTAATGTTTGCCAGTGATCGTTTGTCATATCTATCTGCACCAATGGATGACGTATATATTTTCTATTTTTATGTATAAGTTTTATATTTTTTGATTTCGTTACGAGAAATGTATTTGGTAGATATACTAGTTTTTTGTCATTCACACACACGTAGGACTGTGTGTTATCTGCACGTTCTTTGAAGAACCACAAACACATTATTTCTTTGTTAAAATCTATTTCAGAGAAATCATCTTTAAATTCAAAACCAATTCTGTACAGTGTATCAAATTCTTGCCAAGTCTTGTGATCAAAGTCATTTTGATTTTCATATAGTCTGTCATATTCTTTTGTGTCAAAAATATCCTGTGCATAGATATGTGTTATAGGATCTTTGAAGTAATGATTTGGTTTAAGTTTATCCCAATTCATTATGAACTGAATAGGTTAATTAGTTCTTTCTTCCAATCATCCGCGTACTCGCAATCTCTGTAACCGTCGAACCATGGCCCGCCTTCGGTGTAGTGTAGAATTTTAGGTGTGCCGTCTCTAGGTTCTTTGTACCACTCAACCAACCAATTGTATTCTAGCGGCAACGAACCTATCTCATTGTCATCCAACCAACTGAACCTGTGTAGGAACTTTGGTGATTCTTCATTCAGCAAATCTGGTGTTAGGATTTTGTTCTTTGGATGTTCGCAGTTCCATAATACCATACTACTCCAGTTTTTTCTTGGATACACCGTTTGTGTTTGTCCATCCATTTTTGTTGTTTCTTTGGGTGTGTAGTCGTGTTGTACAACTACCACTGCTTTACTCGTATCACAGTATTTCACAAGTTCGTGGCTTGGTATCTTCCACAGGAAGTCGCAATCACAGAACACTGCCCAACCTTTGAAGTCATTCATATAGGGCACGAAGAATCTAGTGAACGTGAACTCTGTTGATGCCAACTTGTCCACAGGTCTGGTATAGAGTCCTTGGTCTCGCATTTGTTTTTGCTTGAGGGGGATAACTTCTGCTGACGGATCTCTACGCCTGATGCTGTGTTCACATACCTGGTATGCTATGTCTTCTCTACTGTCGTGCCCAACGTAAATTTTCATTTTCTTCCTGATAGTAATTTGTGTATGCCTTGCCAATTACTTACACGTATAATATCAGGATGTTGTAAATCTTGATTGTATGGATGGTCTATTAATATGGGCTTTAAACCGTATTTGAGCCCGGCTACAGCGTTCTTAGGCTTGTCCTCGACCCAATATAGTCCGGTATCGTGGAACTCCGCTAATGCACTATCTTTGTCTGCTCCTGTGCCTAGGATATGGTAATTTGTGAATATATGTTCGCCAAACAGTTCTCCCAATCTCTTCTTACGTAATTGCTGTCCGGGTATGTCTGATGTCTGCGATGTGATTGGTATGAACGTCCACCCCTCGGCCGCCAACAGTTTGACCCATGTCTGTGATTCCAGCATCGGTCTTTGTGTTCCCATCCAAGCACTTCTATTAAATTCTCTGATCTCTTGTCTTATTGTATCTTTGCTGACTCCATACCTGATTGCCATGTCATATTCGCCCAGCATGTCTGGCAATTGTTTATATGGATAATATCTCGTTCCACTTTCATCGAAATATGATCTCAGCGACATCCATTTAGAAAAATGGTGTTCCCATTCTAACAGCACACCGTCTACGTCTGTGAGTATTACTCTGTTATTTGATATCGGCATCTTCCATTCCTGCTACTCTCAACTTAACAATGTTTGTGATCTGCCATTGTTTTTGATCTAAACCTTTGGTGATGCCTAACCATTGATTCCTTATCAATGCAAAGTCATTAATGATTTTGTCCATGTCGACCACATCGTCCTCGCCGTCCACATACTTCTCTGCATCTCTACTTGATAAAGCTCTGTTGTAATTTTCCAGGTATTTTCTAAAGGTCTTTGACCTTAACCTTCTTAATTCTATGTTTAGGTATTCTAGTATTGCTTCTAGTTGTTGTAGTTGACTGAATCTTTCTTCTACTATACCTGGTAGTGACGCACTGGCCCTCTCGAGGTTACCGTATATCTTGCACTGCTTCCTCGCCTCGAGCAACTCGTTGTCGAAGTATGCCACGCAGTCTGGTATCTTGTCTAGGTTCCTGCTGACTTCGTTGTACCAATTAATCATCTTCGCCGTATCCGTCTGACTCTTCATCTTCCTCGAACACGGTATTAACGGCTTCCTCTAGTTTTGGATCAAGTTCTGCTGATCCTTTGAGTACCTCATGATCTACTCCGATGTCCTCTAGACTCTTGAGTAAGTCGATCGCCATGTCTAACCTCTGTCGTTCAGGGACGTAATGTACGACGGAGTTCCATAAACGTTCAATGTCAGCGTGATCAAAATCTATCATTATTTTTCTTTTTTAGTTTTTGTTGTTTCAACCTCGATGGGTGCGTCCGTGTCTTCTACTTCTGTGGGTACCTCTTCTTTGAACTCTGCCATTATCATATCTAATTTATCACCTACCCATGCTTTTCTGAACTCAATGTGTTCTTTGCCCGCTTTATCAATGTATTTCAGTCTGTTACCTTGTTGAACCAACAGACCTTTTTTCTCAAAAAGATCAACCAAACCACTGTATGGGTTCATTCCTGTTTCATATGGAATCTTGACCTGTACACCTTCGAACGGTTTAGCATATCTAGTTTTCATTACTTTACAAGCGGCTCTGATACCCCTCACGTCAGTCACTTTATTGCCTGCTTCGTCTTCTTTCAGTTTTAATTTTTTCATAGCAACAACAATACTTGATGCGTAGATAAATCCTTGTCCACCTGATATCTTGTCATCTGGATCAAACATATCCTGTGATGCGTATGTGTGATTGGTTGCTATCAGTCCCACGTTCCAACTACCAAACATGTTCACACAGTTTCTTACGAGTGCTGTCAAGGCCTTAGGCTTTCTACCCA
>Ga0257121_1000807_pt1 | contig 25103 bp, 35 predicted proteins | sample SI106_100metaG_FD_190180 | JGI IMG/M metagenome (GOLD analysis project Ga0257121, IMG submission 190180) | Marine microbial communities from Saanich Inlet, British Columbia, Canada - SI106_100 | ecosystem: Environmental > Aquatic > Marine > Inlet | place: Canada: British Columbia | collected...
TCTTCATTCTGAATATATTCATTTCCAGATAATTGAATACGATACATTCCTAAATTGGAATTCAAAATACCCGGATTCTCAGGATCTTCTGAATAGACTTGAGGTAAAGTAATAAAAGCTCCACCATCCTTTTCCCAACATTTTATTTGAGGTAAATCTTCAATTTTTACTTCTTTAAAACTTCTTGGAAGACTCACTTTTTTAGGAATAGAATAAATCCCATTTAAAGCTGTAAACAATGATTTGACAGGAGTTTTTAAAGCAGAAATAGGATTTGTTTTAAGTTCAATAAGTTGTTTTACAATTTCTAAACTATCACAAAACATAAATCTACTCCTCTCTAATGTTCCAAACAAATTTGAAACAGCTTTGTAATTACTTCCTTTTATATTTTCGAACAATATTGCTTTTCCTCCTTTCTCAAATTCATTTAAATGAAGAGATGCCATATCCAAATCAGGATTTACTTCATCAGAAATTATTTTAATTTCTCCTTTCTTATCTAAATCAGTAATACATTCTTGTAATGATTTATAACTCATAGCTCAAAAATAAAAAAAGGAAGCCAATTGACTTCCTTCTTTCTAAATTTTAATTTATTTTATCTGTTTTCTATAGAAACATATTGTCTCGCAGATGATCCGGTATAAACCTGTCTTGGTCTTCCAATTGGTTCGTGATTTTCTCTCATCTCTTTCCATTGTGCAATCCAACCAGGAAGTCTTCCTAAAGCAAACATTACCGTAAACATATCAGTTGGAATGCCTAACGCCCTGTAAATAATTCCAGAATAGAAATCTACATTAGGATATAATCCTCTTTCTTTAAAGTATGTATCATTAAGAGCAACCTTTTCTAATTTCTTAGCAATATCTAATACAGGATCATTAATTCCAAGCTCATCTAATACATCATCAGCTGCTTTTTTAATAATAGTCGCCCTTGGGTCAAAGTTTTTATAAACTCTATGTCCGAATCCCATTAAACGGAATGGATCTGATTTATCTTTTGCTTTGGCAACATATTTATCTATATCACCTCCATCTTCTTTAATTTCTTCAAGCATTTCTATTACCGCTTGATTTGCTCCTCCATGTAAAGGTCCCCAAAGTGCAGCAATACCTGATGAAACAGAAGTATATAAACTAGCATGAGAGGATCCAACAATTCTAACAGTTGAAGTTGAGCAATTCTGTTCATGATCAGCATGTAAAATTAGTAGTTTATCCAATGCGTCTGCAATTACTGGATTAACTTCATAAGCAACAGTAGGAAGAGAAAACATCATCCTGATAAAATTTTCACAATATCCTAGTTGATTATCTGGATATATAACAGGTTGACGCATTCTATTCTTAAAACTCCAAGCTGCAAGAGTTGGAAGTTTGGCAATAGCTCTAATAATTGTACCATTAATCTCTTCCTTAGATCTATTTGGGTCTAATGACTTAGGATAAAAAGCAGTTAGTGAAGAAACTAATGACGATAACACTCCCATAGGATGAGATTTTGAAGGGAAACCATCAAGAATAGATTTTACATCTTCATGAACTAAAGAATGAGTTGAAATCTCATTTACAAAATTATCTAATTCCTCTTTTGTAGGTAGTTCACTATAAATAAGTAAAAACGCAACTTCTAAAAATGTAGATTTTTCCGCCAATTCCTCAATAGAATATCCTCTATATCTTAATATTCCTTCCTCTCCATTTAAAAATGTAATACTGCTTTTGCAAGAACCAGTATTTTTAAATCCTCTATCTAAAGTAATAAGACCTGATTGTCCTCTAAGTTTACTTATGTCGAGTGCATTTTCATTTTCAGTACCAGTTATTACTGGTAACTCATAAACTTCTCCATCATAATGCAACTCCGCTTTATTTCCCATTTTTATCTTTTTTTATCGTCTGTAAATGTAATAAATTCATATGAATTTATTAAACAAATTTGAATGCTTTTCCGGTATAAATAGCTTCTTCTCCTAACATCTCTTCAATTCTGAGTAGTTGATTGTATTTTGCCATCCTATCTGACCTAGAAGCAGAACCCGTTTTTATTTGTCCGCAATTTAGTGCAACAGCCAAATCTGCAATTGTTGTATCTTCCGTTTCTCCTGATCTATGACTCATTACAGAAGTATAAGAATTCTTCTGTGCCATTTTAACAGCATTTATTGTTTCAGTTAAAGTACCTATCTGATTTACTTTTATTAAAATAGAATTTGCTGTACCATTTTCAATTCCTCTTTTTAATCTTTCAACATTAGTAACAAACAAATCATCACCAACTAACTGAACTTTATCTCCTATCTTTAATGTCAGATTTTTCCATGCATCCCAATCATCTTCATCCAAACCATCTTCTATTGAAAGAATCGGATATTTTTTAGTCCAATCTGCCCAATAATCAACCATTTCTGAGGGAGTTAATTTATCTCCTGTAGACTGATGAAAATGATAAACATTTTCTTTTGCATTATAAAATTCGGATGCTGCTGCATCCATTGCAATATACATATCTTCTCCTGCTCTGTATCCTGCAGATTCAATTGATTTAAGTACTATCTCAATTGCTTCTTCATTAGAACCTAAATTTGGAGCAAAACCTCCTTCATCTCCTACATTTGTAGAATGACCTTGAGATTTCAATTCTTCTTTCAAATGATGAAAAACTTCAGTTCCCATTTTTAATCCTTCTGAAAATGAAGTAGCTCCAATAGGCATTACCATAAACTCCTGAAAGTCAATACTATTATCAGCATGAGAACCTCCATTCAAAATATTCATCATAGGAATAGGTAGTTCCTTTGCATTTACACCTCCTACATAATTAAAAAGAGATTGTTCACTTTCCAGAGCTGCAGCTTTTGCAGTTGCTAATGAAACTGCAAGCATTGCGTTTGCTCCTAAATTTGCTTTGTTTGATGTTCCATCCAAATCAATCATTTTCTGGTCAATAGTAGATTGATCAGAAACATCAACTCCATTTAATTCTTCATTTATATCAGTTTTAATATTCTGAATTGCTTTTAAGACTCCTTTACCTAAATAAATTCCTTTATCTCCATCTCTTAATTCCACTGCTTCATATTTGCCAGTTGAAGCTCCAGAAGGTACAGCCGCTCTTCCCATAATACCATTTTCTATATAAACTTCCGCTTCAACAGTTGGATTCCCTCTTGAATCTAAAATTTGACGTGCATGAATTTTCTCTACTCTACCCATTAGTTATTTTTTATATTATCTATAAAATCATCAAAAAGATACCTAGAATCATGTGGTCCTGGTGAAGATTCTGGATGATACTGAACTGAAAAACAATTCTTGTTTTTTATTTTAATTCCTTCAATAGTATCATCATTCAAATTTAAATGTGTTACTTCTACATTCTCATTTTTTTCAATATCCTCTTTTGAAACTCCAAAACCATGGTTCTGGGAAGTAACTTCTGCTTTTTGAGTTGACAAATTAATTACCGGGTGATTAATTCCTCTATGTCCATTATGCATCTTATAAGTAGAAATACCTTCAGAGAGAGCAATTGCTTGATGCCCTAAACAGATACCAAAAACTGGCTTACCATCTGAAGTAATCTGCTTTACTTGCTCAATAACTCCGGGCATTGCTGATGGATCTCCTGGACCATTTGATAAAAAGAAACCATTAGGATTCCAATCATTCATCTTCTCATATGAAGTATGCATTGGAAAAACCTTCAGAAAACATCCTCTATCAGTTAAACATTTTAAAATATTTCTTTTAACTCCTAAATCCAGAACTGCTACTCGGATTCCTGCATCTTCATCTCCTACACAATAAGATTCTTTTGTTGATACAGAAGAAGATAATTCTAATCCCTCCATAGATGGAACTTCTGACAATTTAGATTTTAATTCTTCTATATCTAAAGTTTCGGAAGAAATAATTGCATTCATAGCTCCTTTATCTCTTATATACTTTACTAAAGAACGAGTATCTACATCCGAAATAACAACTTTATCTTGATTTATAAAATAGTCATTTAATTCCATATTAGCATCTGCTCTTGAAAAACCTTTATTAAAGTTTTTACAGATTAAACCCGTAATCTTCATGTCATCAGATTCTATCTCATTTGGATTAGTACCATAATTTCCAATATGAGCATTTGTTGTAATCATTAATTGACCAGAATAAGAAGGATCAGTAAACACTTCTTGATATCCAGTCATTCCAGTATTAAAACACAATTCTCCTGTTGCAGTTCCAAGAGCTCCTGCTGCTTTACCATGGAAGATAGTTCCATCTTCAAGTAATAGAATTGCTGTTTGTTTTTTTTGGTATTTCATATTTGCTATAAATTTATAAAAAAAGGATAAAACAATATATGCTTTATCCTTAAATTTATTTTATCATAAGAAACTTTTTATTCTGCTTTATTTTCTTCAGATAAATCTTCAGAATCGTTTTCATTAATTTCTTCTTTTACTTCCTCGGCAGGAGCTTCTTCTTTTACTTCCTCGGCAGGAGCTTCTTCTTTTACTTCCTCGGCAGGAGCTTCTTCTTTTACTTCCTCGGCAGGAGCTTCTTCTTTTACTTCCTCGGCAGGAGCTTCTTCTTTTACTTCCTCAGTAATGTCTTGAGCTACAGATTCTATTATTTTAGAAGAAGATCTTCTTCTAGTTTTCTTCTTCTTAGGTTTATCTGTAGTATACTCTTCGTTATAATCTACTAACTCAATAAAAGCCATCTGAGCATTATCACCCAATCTATTACCTAACTTTAAGATTCTAACATAACCACCTGGTCTGTCAGCTACCTTAGAAGATACATCACCAAATAATTCTGTAACTGCTTCCTTTTGTTTTAAGTAAGAGAAAACCGTTCTACGAGAATGTGTAGTATCGTTTTTAGATTTTGTAATTAATGGCTCTACATATAATCTTAAAGCTTTTGCTTTTGCTAATGTAGTTTTGATTCTTTTATGTTCAATTAATGAACAGGCCATATTTGCGAGCATAGCTTTTCTATGTGCAGCTTTTCTTCCTAAGTGATTAAATTTCTTTCCGTGTCTCATTTATTTTACTAATCGTTGTTATTTAATTTAGGTTGTATTTTGATACATCAAATCCAAAATGTAAATTCTTTTCTTCTACTAATTCTTCTAACTCAGTTAATGATTTTTTACCAAAGTTTCTAAACTTTAATAAATCATTTTTAGAGAAAGAGACTAGTTCTCCTAATGTAAATACTTCAGCATGTTTTAAACAATTAAGAGATCTTACAGATAAACCAAGATCAACTAAAGTTGTTTTTAATAATTGACTCATGTGTAATGAATCTTCATCAAATTCATTATCATCTTCTGTATCAAAATTAATTTTCTCATCAGAAAACAACATGAAGTGCTGTATTAATATCTTAGCAGCTTCTGTTAAAGCTTCTTTCGGATCAATTGAACCATCTGTAATAATATTTACATTTAATTTTTCAAAGTCAGTTTTCTGTTCTACTCTATAATTTTCAACATTATATTTTACATTCTTAATAGGAGTAAAAATAGAATCGATAGAAATGGTTCCTAAAGCAGTTTCATCATCTTGATTTTCTTCTGCAGGAACATATCCTCTACCTTTTTCAATTGTAAACTCCATCTCAAAATCTGTTTTCTTATCTGTAGTACAGATTATTTGTTCTGGATTTAGAACTTGAAAATTTGAAAGACTAGAACCTAAATCAGCAGCTGTAATCATTGACTTTTTAGAGATTTTCATTGTAGCTATTTCTATATTTTCATCTTCAATTTGTTGTTTAAATCTAACTTGTTTAAGATTTAATATAATTTCAGTTACATCTTCTACTACACCTTTAATAGTTGTAAATTCATGATCTACACCTTTAATTTTAATAGATGTAATAGCAAAACCTTCTAAAGAAGAAAGTAATACTCTTCTGAGAGCGTTTCCAACTGTAAGTCCAAATCCAGGCTCTAAAGGACGGAATTCAAAAAGTCCTTCATTTTGAGCTGAATCTAGCATAATTACCTCATCCGGTTTTTGAAAATTCAATATTGACATATTTTTATTCTTTTATTTTAATTCTTATTTTGAGTAAATTTCAACAATTAGTTGCTCTTTTATGTTTTCAGAAATCTGAGATCTTTCAGGAAATGTTTTAATAGTTCCTTTCATCATATCAGAATTCCACTCTAACCAATCGTTTGATTGAGTATTATTTGTTAAGGAAGATGTAATAGATTCTAAAGATTTTGATCTTTCTCTAACAGAAATTTCATCACCAACTTTTAAAGCGGCAGATGGAATATTACAAATCTCACCATTTAACAAAATATGTTTATGACCAACCAGTTGTCTTGCAGCTCTTCTGGTAGTAGAAATTCCTAATCTGTAAACTACATTATCTAATCTAGTCTCACAGAGCTGTAAAAGAATTTCACCTGTAATACCTTTTCTTCTTAAAGCTTCCTTAAAGAGATTAGAAAATTGTTTTTCTAATATACCATAAGTATATTTCGCTTTCTGTTTTTCTTGAAGTTGAACTCCATATTCAGATTGCTTACCTCTTCTTCTTTGGTTACCATGTTGACCTGGTGGATAATTCTTTCTTTCTAATACTTTATCCGGACCAAAAATTGGTTCTCCAAATTTTCTGGATATTCTAGATTGAGGACCTCTATATCTTGCCATTTCTTATCTTAATTTTATTAATTAAACTCTTCTCTTTTTCGGAGGACGACACCCATTATGTGGTAATGGAGTAACATCAATAATTTCCGAAACAATAATTCCTGTATTATGTATAGTTCTGATAGCAGACTCTCTACCTGCACCAGGTCCTTTTACATAAACTTTCACCCTTCTAAGTCCCGCATCAAATGCTGTTTTAGCACAATCCTCAGCAGCCAATTGTGCGGCATAAGGAGTATTCTTTTTAGATCCTCTGAACCCCATCTTACCAGCAGAAGACCAGGAAATAACTTGTCCACTATTGTTTGTAAGTGAGATAATAATATTATTAAATGTAGCTTGAATGTGAGCTTGTCCCACAGATTCTACATTTACTTTTCTTTTCTTTTTAACTGATTTTGACATGCTTATATTATTTAATCGATGCTATTTTCTTATTCGCAACTGTTTTTCTTTTACCTTTTCTGGTACGAGCATTATTTTTTGTTTTTTGACCTCTTAATGGAAGTCCTATTCTATGACGAATACCTCTAGTGCAACCAATATCCATTAATCTCTTAATATTCATTTGAGTTTCAGATCTTAATTCACCTTCAACAGTATACTCATCTCCGATAATTTTTCTGATTGCATTCACTTCATCATCCGACCAATCCTGAACTTTTTTATCTTGAGATACTTTTGATTTATCTAAGATAGCTTTTGCGAAAGATGGTCCAATTCCATAAATGTAAGTTAATCCAATAACTCCTCTTTTGTTTTTTGGTAAATCAATACCTCTAATTCTTGCCATAATCTATTAACCTTGTCTTTGTTTAAACCTAGGGTTCTTTTTATTAATTACATAAACTCGTCCTTTTCTTTTGACGATCTTACAATCTTCACTTCTCTTTTTTACTGACGCTCGTACTTTCATAATTTTAATTTTAGTACCTATATGTTATTCTACCTTTTGTTAAATCATACGGACTCATTTCCATCTTAACTTTATCTCCTGGTAAAAGTTTGATATAATATTTTCTCATTTTACCAGATATATGAGCTGTCACAATATGTCCGTTTTCTAGCTCTACATGAAACATTGCGTTCGATAATGCTTTAATTATCGTGCCATCTAACTCTATGTTTTCTTGTTTCGCCATTTTTATTTTTTCAATCTTTTTTCTATTTCTTCAAAACTTGATAAAACCTCTGCTTTTCCTTTTCTTACTACAATGGTATGTTCATAATGAGCTGAGAATTTCTTATCAGCTGTAACAATAGTCCAACCATCAGAAAGTTGATTTATCTCTCTAGTTCCCATATTTATCATAGGTTCTATAGCAATAACCATATTTTCTTTTAACTTAACTCCTCTCCCTCTTCTTCCGTAATTAGGAACTTGAGGATCTTCATGAAGGTTTTCTCCAACACCATGTCCAACCATTTCTCTAACTACTCCATATCCGAACTGTTCTACATGCTTTTGAATAGCAAAACCAATATCACCAATTCTGTTACCTGAAACCGCTTTCTCAATTCCTTTATATAAAGATTCTTTGGTCCTTATAAGTAGATTTTTAACCTCTTTAGAAACATCACCTACCTCATAGGTGTAAGCAGAATCTCCATAATATCCATTCATAACAACTCCACAATCAATTGAAATAATATCTCCATCATTTAGTGGTTTATCATTTGGTATCCCGTGAACAACTTGCTCGTTTAAAGACGAGCAAAGTGTATTCGGAAAACCACCATAACCTTTAAATGCAGGAACACCTCCATTATCTCTTATAAACTCTTCCGCTATTGTATCTAGCTGAAGTGTGGTAACCCCTGGTTTAATCAGTGCTGATATTTCAGCATGGGTTTTAGCAACAAGTAAAGAACTTTCTCTTATTAAATCAATTTCATCTTCTGATCTATAATGTATCATTACATCATACTTCCAGAAGACTTACCTTTAATTTTTCCTTTTTCCATTAATCCATCATAATGACGCATTAATAGGTGACTCTCTATTTGTTGAAGTGTATCCAATACTACTCCAACGATAATTAATAATGATGTACCTCCAAAGAACTGTGCAAACTGAGGATTAACTCCAGCCTGCATAGCAAACGCAGGAAGAATTGCTACAAATCCTAGAAATAATGATCCAGGTAATGTAATTCTTGACATCACACTGTCTAAATATTCTGCAGTTTTTCTACCTGGCTTAATACCAGGAATAAATCCACCATTCTTTTTCATATCATCAGCCATTTGTTTCGGATTTACCGTAATTGCTGTATAGAAATAGGTAAATATTACAACCATTACAAAAAACAGAGCATTGTACCAGAATCCTGCAAAATCAGATAAAGCCTGTGTTATTCCTGTTAATTGATCAGAATCAGAAAAACCAGCTAATGTCATAGGAATAAACATAATTGCTTGTGCAAAAATAATTGGCATTACACCAGAAGCGTTTACCTTTAATGGAATAAACTGACGTACCCCGCCATATTGTTTATTACCAACAATTCTTTTCGCATATTGAACAGGTATTCTTCTGGTCCCCTGCACTAATAAAATACATAATCCAATAACAACAACTAATATTACCATCTCTAATACGAATTTAACTAGACCTCCTTGATTATTAATTGTACTACTTGTAAATTCTTGCACTAATGACATTGGAAGTAATGCGATAATACCAATCATAATAAGTAATGATATACCATTACCAATTCCTCTATCAGTAATTTTTTCACCTAACCACATTACAAATAATGTTCCAGTGATCAAAATAATTATAGACATTATCCAAAAAGATGCAGATACTTCATTATTTGGGAAAACATAGGATATACTACCATCTGGCATGTTAACTGCAACATTTAACCAAGTTGCTTTTAAATTTGCAATAAATCCTGGAGCTTGCCCCCCTACTATTAAGATAGTTAAATACCTTGTAATATTATTAATTTTTCTTCTTCCGCTTTCTCCTTCTCTTTGGAGTTTTTGGAAATAGGGAATAGCCATCCCTAATAATTGAATAACAATAGATGCGGAAATATATGGCATAATTCCTAGTGCAAATATAGATGCTTGTGCAAATGCTCCACCAGTAAACATATTTAATAAAGCTAGAAGTCCAGTAGGACCTCCAGAGTTTTCATTTGCTTGGGACAACACAGTTGCGTCAATTCCAGGCAGGACCACAAAAGATCCAAATCGGTAAATTGCAATAAAAGCCAGTGTTATTAAGATTCTTGTTTTAAGATCCTCAATTTTCCAGATATTTTTTATCGTTTGTATCAGTTTTCTCATTATCTTTCTTATTCGGTTACAGTTGATATAATTGTAGCTGTACCACCTGCTTTTTCAATTGCCAATTTTGCAGAAGTAGAAAAAGCGTCTACTGTAATGTCAATTTTAGAAGTTAAGTCTCCTCTTCCTAAAATCTTAATTAAATCCTTTTTGTAAGCCATACCGTTTAAAACTAAAACTTCTTTAGTAATAGCTCCTTTAATTTTTTTATTTGTAATGACTTCTTGTAATCTATCTAAGTTGATTCCTAAATATTCTTTTCTATTAGGATTCGTAAATCCAAACTTAGGAACTCTTCTTTGTAAAGGTTGCTGCCCCCCCTCAAAACCACTCTTTTTAGAATAACCTGAACGAGATTTAGCTCCATTATGTCCTCTAGTAGACGTACCTCCTCTTTTCGATCCCTCTCCTCTACCGATTCTTTTTCCTTTCTTAATAGAACCTTCTGCAGGTTTTAAATTATGTAATTCCATCTTTTTACTTTTCTACTACAGTTATTAAGTGTTGTATTTTCTTTACCATTCCTAAAATTTGAGGAGTAGCATTATGTTCTACAACTTTATTCATTTTTGTTAATCCAAGAGCATCTAAAGTTAATTTCTGAACTTTAGGACGGCCTATTCTACTTCTAACTTGTTTAATCTTAATCTTTTCCATTTTCTATTATTGGATTATCCGTTAAAAACTCTATCCATACTAATACCTCTTTGATTTGCTACCGTTCTAGCATCTCTTAATTCTAAAAGAGCTTTCATAGTAGCTTTTACTAAATTATGAGGGTTTGAAGAACCTTTTGATTTAGCAAGTATATCTTTAATACCAGCACTTTCAATTACTGCTCTCATCGCTCCTCCAGCTTTAATTCCTGTACCATGAGATGCAGGTTTAATTAACACCTGTGAACCACCAAACTTTGATAATTGTTCGTGAGGAATAGTTCCCTTAAGAACTGGTATCTTATATAAATTCTTTTTCCCCGCTTCAATTGCTTTTGCAATAGCTGTAGCAACATCATTAGATTTTCCTAAACCAATCCCTACAATAGATTGCTCATCTCCTACAACAACAATTGCTGAGAAACGAAACGTTCTACCTCCTTTCGTTACTTTTACTACTCTTTGTATAGCTACTAATCTATCTTTTAAATCAATATCTGAAGAAGATTTTACTTTTTTATTTTCTGCTAATTTAAACATATCTATTTATTAGAATTTTAATCCGGTTTCACGAGCACTGTCTGCTAAACATTTGATTCTTCCATGGTATAAAAAACCACCTCGATCAAATCTTACTGATTTTACTCCAGCTTCTTTAGCTTTTTCTCCAATAAGAGTTCCTACTAATTGAGCTTGTTCTGTTTTATTTACTTTTTTATCTACAATTGACTTTTCATTAGAAGAAGCAGAAGCGATAGTTGTTCCTTCATTATCATCAATTAATTGAGCATAAATTTGCTTGTTAGATCTGAATACTGCCAATCTTGGAGTTTCTGCGCTTCCGCTAATTGTTTTACGAATTCTATACCTAATACCTTGTCTTTTATCTTTTCTTGATTCTTTCATTTTTCTTTATTTTAACTATGCAGCAGATGTTTTACCAGCTTTTCTTCTAATATATTCACCAACATACTTAATACCCTTACCTTTATATGGTTCAGGTTTTCTTAATGATCTTATTTTAGCAGCTACTGAACCAATTAATTGTTTATCAATTGAATTTAGAACAACAAGAGGTGGCTGACCTTTTTCAGAAACAGTTGTTACTTTTACCTCATCAGGAATTTCAAATATAATATTATGAGAATACCCAGCGTGTATATCCAACTTCTGTCCTTGATTAGATGCTCTGAACCCAACACCAATTAATTCTAATTTCTTTTCATACCCTTTTTCTACACCCTCTACCATGTTAGCGATAAGTGATCTATATAAACCATGATAAGACCTTACTTGTTTATCTTCAGAATCTCTTGTAAGAACCACTTCATTTTCATTTACAGAAATTGTAATAGAGTTATCTACATTCTGAGATAATTCTCCAAGTTTTCCTTTTACAGTAACAATACCATCTACAAGAGAAACTGTTGTTCCTTCTGAGAATGATACTGGACTATTTCCTATTCTTGACATCTTTTTTCTCTATTTATATAATTAATAAACGTAGCATATAACTTCACCACCTACATTTAAATTTCTCGCTTCTTTATCTGTAATTACACCTTTTGATGTAGAAATAATTGCAATTCCTAAACCATTAATTACTCTAGGCATTGTTTCTTTATTAGTATACTTTCTAAGACCTGGCTTACTAACTCTAATTAATTTCTTAATTGCAGGATTTTTAGAATTGTATTTTAATGCAATTTTTATATTTCCCTGATGATTAACCTCATCTTCAAATTTATAACTTAAAATATATCCTTTATCAAATAAAATTTCAGTAATAGATTTTTTCATATTAGATGCAGGTATATCAACTACCTTATGACCAGCTACCTGAGCGTTTCTCACTCTAGTTAAATAATCTGCTATTGGATCTGTAAACATTTCTTTTTCTTTATTTTATAATTACCAACTTGCTTTTTTTACACCAGGAATCAATCCAAAGTTTGCCATTTCTCTAAACTTAACACGAGAGACACCAAATTGTCTCATATAACCTTTTGGTCTTCCTGTAATTTTACATCTGTTATGCATTCTGATAGGAGAAGCGTTTTTAGGAAGTTTTTGTAATCCTTCATAATCACCAGCCTCTTTTAAAGCTGCTCTCTTTTCAGCATATTTTGCTACTATTTTTGCTCTTTTTACTTCACGAGCTTTCATGGATTCTTTTGCCATAATTTATTAACTTTCTGATTTATCAGTTTCTTCTGATAAATCTTGGTTATTATCTTCTATTTCTGATTCAGTTGATGTTGATTGATCATTCATAGAATTTTCTTCTATAACATCTTCTGATTTTACATTATTTTCTTCATTATCTTCTCCAGACATTTCCTTCTTTGCCTCCTCTTCTAATTCTCTTCTTTCTTCCAGTGCTTTCTTTTCTAATTGCTCTTTTCTTTCTTCTTTTCTACTATTATCTTTTTTAAATGGCAGACCAAATTCTTTAAGCAATATTAAAGCTTCTGAATCTGAATCTGAATCAGTCACAAAAGTGATATCCATTCCTGTAATTTTATTAATTTTATCAATACTTATTTCAGGGAAAGCAATTTGTTCTTTAATTCCCATTGTAAAGTTTCCTCTACCATCAAAACCTTTAGGTTCCAAACCTTGAAAATCTCTTACTCTTGGAAGAGTAGATGTAATAAACCTTTCTAAAAATTCATACATTCTATCTCCTCTTAATGTTACCATAACTCCAACAGGCATCCCTTTTCTTAACTTAAAGTTTGAAATATCTTTTGTAGCTTTAGTAATAAGAGCTTTCTGACCAGTAATTATAGTCATTTCTTGTTGTGCAGCCTCAATTTGTTTTTTATCAGAACTAGCAGATCCTAAACCTTGATTTAAACAAATTTTAATTAATTTCGGTACTTGCATTACCGATTTGTAATTTCCTTTCAGATTATTTGTAATCTGACCTGAATACATTGTTCTTAAATTTGGTGTATATTCCATTATTTTATAACTTCTGCTGATTTTTTAGAGAATCTCACTAATTTACCCGTTTTCTCATCTATTTTTCTTCCAATTCTTGTTGGTTTTCCTGATTTGGGATCAACCAACATTAAGTTAGAAATATTAATAGATGCTTCTTGTTTTATAATACCTCCTTGTGGATTAGCAGCATTAGGCTTCGTATGTTTTGAAACCATATTTACACCTTCTACAATAGCTCTATTAGTATCGGGATATACTTTTATCACTTTTCCCTCTTTACCTTTAGAAGTACCAGCTAATACTACAACTGTATCGTTTTTCTTTATTTTTAACTTTGCCATCTTTATAATAAGTTTATAACACCTCAGGTGCTAATGATACTACTTTCATGAAATCATTATCTCTTAATTCTCTTGCTACCGGGCCAAATACACGAGTACCTTTCATTTGTCCATTCTCATCAATAATAACACATGCGTTATCATCAAATCTAATATAAGAACCATCTTTTCTTCTAATCTCTTTCTTTACTCTAACCATTACAGCTTTTACTATCTGCCCTTTCTTTACACCACCAGAAGGTGTAGCTGTTTTCACTGTTCCGACAATTGTATCTCCTACAGAAGCATATCTTTTTCCTGTTCCTCCTAAAACCCTAATACATAGAATTTCTTTTGCTCCACTATTATCAGCTACTTTTACTTTAGATTCTTGTTGTATCATTATTTTGCTATTTCAATTATATCTACTAATCTCCAATTTTTGTTCTTGCTCATTTTTCTTGTTTCCATAATCTTTACAAGATCACCTTCATTACAAGTATTTTCCTCATCATGAGCAATAAACTTTGTAGATTTCTTTACAAACTTCCCGTAAAGAGGATGTTTTACCTTTCTTTCCACCATCACAACAATAGATTTCTCCATTTTGTTAGAAGTAACAACTCCAATTCTTTCTTTTCTTAAATTTCTTTCCATTTTACTTATTATTCTTGTCTTCTGTTTTTTCTATTAGAAAGCTCTGTCTTAATTCTTGCAATTACCTTTCTTGTAGAAGTAATTAACTTTGGATTTTCAAGAGGAGACACTTCATGACTCATCTTCATTTTAGCTATCTTATCCTTCTCAGTTGATAACATTTCTAGTAATTCATTTTCTGGAGTATCTATTAATATTGATGATTTCATATTCTTATTTTACTATATAATCTCGTTTTATAACAAACTTGGTTTTCACAGGCAACTTCTGAGCTGCTAACCTTAATGCTTCTTTAGCTGTTTCAAAATCAACCCCATCAATTTCAAATAACATTCTTCCAGGATTTACAGGTGCCGCCCAATATTCTGGAGCTCCTTTACCTTTACCCATTCTCACCTCTGCAGGCTTCTTTGTAATTGGTTTGGCAGGGAATATTCTAATCCATACCTGACCTTGTCTTTTCATATGACGAGTAACCGCAATACGAGCTGCTTCTATCTGACGAGCAGTAAGCCAATGCTCTTCTAATGTTTTAATTCCATAAGTTCCAAATGCAAGTTGATGTCCTCTTTGGGCATTTCCTTTCATTTTGCCCTTTTGCATTTTTCTGAACTTAGTTTTCTTTGGTTGTAACATTTTATCTTCTGTTTATAATTATGACCTTCTTCTCTTTGGCCCTCTGTTATTTCCTCCTTTCTTACCTTTTGGAGATTTGAAATGTAACATTAAATCTCTTTTACCATATACTTCACCTCTACAAATCCAAACTTTAACACCAATAAGTCCATACTGAGTTTGAGCTTCTGCTAAAGCATAATCAATATCCGCTCTGAATGTATGTAATGGTGTTCTACCATCTTTAAACATTTCAGATCTTGCCATTTCTGCACCATTTAATCTTCCTGAAATTTGAACTTTAATTCCTTCTGCTCCCATTCTCATTGTAGACGCAATAGACATCTTTGTAGCTCTTTTGTAAGAAATTCTACCTTCAACTTGTCTAGCAATGTTATTAGCAACTAAAGTAGCTTCTAAATCAGGTCTTTTTACCTCATAAATATTAATCTGAATCTCTTTATTTGTTAATTTTGTTATCTCTTGTTTTAAGGTTTCCACTTCTTGACCCCCTTTACCAATAATGATTCCAGGTCTAGAAGTATGAATAGTAATTGTAACCACTTTTAAAGTTCTTTCGATTGCAATTCTTGAAATACTAGCTTTTACTAATCTAACTTTTAAATACTTTCTGATTTTATCATCCTCAGTAAGTTTTTCACCAAAGTCATTTCCACCATACCAATTAGATTCCCATCCTCTGATGTAACCTAATCTATTGCCAATTGGATTTGTTTTTTGTCCCATATTAATTATTATCTGTATTTCTACTATCAACCACTAAAGTTACATGATTTGATCGTTTTCTAATTCTATGAGCTCTACCTTGAGGTGCTGGTTGAACTCTTTTCAACATTCTTCCACTATCTACTTTTACTTCAGAAACATAAAGATTAGATTCATCCATTCTTTTTCCTTCATTTTTGACTTCCCAATTTGCAAGCGCTGAAAGTAAAAGTTTCTCCATTCTACCAGAAGCCTCTTTTGGATTTAATTTTAATTGAGATAAAGCTTTTTCTGCATCCATACCTCTAATAAGATCCGCTATTAATCTCATTTTTCTAGGTGATGTAGGACAATTATTCAATTTTGCAAAAGCGATATCTTTTCTCGCTTCCTTCATTGCATTTGCTTTTATTCTTTTTCTAGCTCCCATTTCTTTTCTTTTTATTACCTTCTATTACCTCCGTGACCTCTAAAAGTTCTTGTAGGAGAAAATTCTCCTAACTTATGACCTACCATATTTTCAGTAACAAATACAGGAATAAATTGTCTACCATTATGAACCGCAAATGTTTTTCCAACAAAATCAGGAGCAATCATTGAAGCTCTCGACCATGTTTTAATTACTGAATTCTTACCAGACTCATTCATTGCATCAACTTTTCTTTGCAATTTATAATGAATATAAGGTCCTTTTTTTAAAGATCTAGCCATACTTTATTTCTTTTTTCTTCTTTCAATTATATACTTATCTGAAGCCTTTTTCTTATCTCTAGTTTTATATCCTTTCGCAGGAATACCATTTTTAGACCTTGGAATACCTCCTGAGTGTTTTCCTTCTCCACCACCCATTGGATGATCAACAGGATTCATCACTGTAGATCTAACTCTTGGTCTTCTGCCTTTCCATCTACTTCTACCTGCTTTACCAGAAATCTGTAATTGGTTCTGAGAATTTGAAACTGTTCCGATAGTAGCTAAACAAGTAGTTAAAATTTGTCTGATCTCTCCAGAAGCTAATTTAACAGTAGCGTACTTACCATCTTTTGCCATTAACTGAGCATATGAACCAGCGCTTCTCACTAAAATACCTCCTTGACCTGGTTTTAACTCAATATTATGAATTAATGTTCCTAAAGGGATATTTGTAAGTGGTAAAGTATTACCAATAATAATAGGTGATTTATCACCAGATAATAACTCCATCCCAACTTTTAACCCTTCAGGAGAAACAATATATTTTTTTTCACCATCAGTATAATGTAAAAGAGCAATATATGCTGTTCTGTTCGGATCATATTCGATAGTAGCAACTTTTGCGGGTATTCCGAATTTATTTCTTTTAAAATCAATAATTCTATATCGCTGTTTGTGTCCACCACCTATATGTCTGATAGTCATTTTACCTCTATCATTTCTACCTCCAGTTCTTTTTTGCTTAACTAATAAGCTCTTTTCTGGTGATGAAGTAGTTACTTCATCAAAAGACCTAGCAACTTTATGTCTTTGTCCTGGAGTATTTGGTTTTAATTTTCTAACTGCCATTTCTCAAATTATATATTACTGTAAAAATCAATAGTATCACCTTCAGACAAAGAAACAATAGCTTTTTTATAAGTTTTTGTTCTACCTGAAATGAAACCAGATTTAGTTCCTCTTGTTCTTTTCTTACCAATACAAACCATAGTTCTAACTGATTCAACTGTTACATCATAAGTTTCTTCTACTGATTTTTTAATCTCAATTTTATTTGCAGATCTATCCACAACAAAAGCGAATCGGTTAAAAGTTTCCGATTGAGCTGTCATTTTCTCAGTAATTATTGGTTTTATTAAAATATTCATCACTTCTAATTTTTATAATTTTTCTCTATTTCCTTAATTGAAGACTCAACAAACATTAGTTTATGAGCATTCATTAAATCATAAGTATTTATAGATGAAACATTTACCACTTTAGTCTTCTTTAAATTTCGCGAAGACAAAAGTATATTTTTATTTGAATCCGTAAGTATTAATAAAGTTTTATTATTTGTCTGATCTAAATTAGATAAAATTTTAGCAAAATCTTTTGTACTTGGAGTGTCCATAGAAAAATCTTCTAATATAATCATTTTCTTATCTTTAGCTATTTGAGATAATGCAGATTTACGTGCTAAAACCTTAACTTTTTTGTTAAGTTTAAAGTCATAACTTCTAGGTCTAGGACCAAAAACTCTACCTCCACCTCTAAACAATGGATTTTTAATATCACCAACCCTTGCAGCTCCAGATCCTTTTTGTTTTCTAATTTTCCTTCTACTACCTGTAACATCTGATCTCTCTTTAGATTTATGAGTACCCTGCCTTTGAGCTGCTAAGTAATTCTTTACATCTAAATAAATAGCATGGTCATTAGGTTCGATACCAAAGATATCTTTACTTAAAGAAACTGTTTTTGAAGTTTCTTTACCCTCTGTATTATAAACTGATAATTTCATTATTTCTCAATTGTTATATATGAATTATTCGCACCAGGAACAGAACCGTTAACTAAAATTAAATTTCTGTCTGCCATAATTTTCACTACTTGTAAGTTTTCAACTTTCACTCTATCATTACCCATTTGTCCTCCCATTCTCATGCCTTTAAAAACTCTTGCAGGATATGAAGCAGCACCAATAGAACCAGGGTGTCTTTGCCTGTTATGCTGACCGTGAGTCGCATCATTCACTCCTTTAAATCCGTGTCTTTTTACTACACCTTGAAATCCTTTACCTTTTGAAGTTCCAACAACTTCTACATAATCACCTTCTTCAAATAATTCTGTAGTAAGAGTATCTCCTAAATTTACCTCCTCAAAAGAACTGAATTCTATTAATTTTTTAAGATTTGGAGATTTTGCTTTGGAAAAATGTCCTTTGAGAGATTTACTTATTCTATGATCCTTTTGTTCTTCATAACCAATCTGTACTGCATTATAACCATCAACTTCCTCATTTTTTATTTGAGTTACAGTACAAGGGCCAACCTCTAGAATAGTACACGGTATATTGTTCCCTTCTTCAGAGAAAATACTTGTCATTCCTATTTTTTTACCTATTAAACCTGGCATCTTTTTTATTATTTATATTACTTTAATATCTACATGAACTCCCGAAGGAAGTTCTAATTTCATTAATGCATCAATTGTTTTAGATGACGCATTATATATATCCATTATTCTTTTATGAGAAGATAATTGGAATTGCTCTCTAGCTTCCTTATTTACGTGAGGAGATCTTAATACGGTATAAATCTTCTTGTGAGTTGGTAATGGAATTGGACCACTTACTACAGCTCCTGAAGTTTTTACAGTCTTTACAATTTTCTCAGCAGATTGGTCAACCAAACTATGGTCAAACGATTTTAATTTTATTCTTACTTTCTGTGCCATAATTTATTATTGTTGTACTCCTGTTGTTTCCGCAATTACTGTGTCTGATACATTCTTAGGTGCAGTTTCAAAACTAGCAAACTCCATTGTAGATGTTGCTCTACCAGATGACATTGTTCTTAAATCTGTAACATATCCAAACATCTCTGACAAAGGTACTTTAGCTTTTACTAATTTAGATCCAGATTTATCCTCCATTCCTTCAACCTGACCTCTTCTTCTGTTTAAATCTCCAATGATATCTCCCATATTCGCCTCTGGAGTAATAACATCTAGTCTCATGATTGGTTCTAATAATTCAGGACCAGCTTGTTTGACTGATGATTTGAATGCAATTTTTGCACATAATTCAAATGATAATGCATCGGAATCTACATCATGATAGGAACCATCAAATAATCTTACCTTCAATGTCTCTATCGGAAAACCAGCTAACACACCATTCTCCATAGCCATTTTAAAACCTTTCTCTACAGAAGGAATAAATTCTTTAGGAATATTACCTCCTTTAATCTCATTAATAAACTGTAATCCTCCTTCCTCATAATCTGAATCAGCTGGAGAAAGTTCAAAATTAATATCCGCAAATTTACCTCTACCACCTGATTGCTTCTTATAAACCTCTCTATGTGTTACTGATTGAGTTACAGATTCTTTATAAGATACTTGTGGAGCTCCTTGATTACACTCAACACCAAATTCTCTTTTCATTCTTTCAACAAGAATTTCTAGATGTAATTCACCCATTCCTGAAATAATTGTTTGACCAGAATCATGATCTGTTTTCACAGTAAAGGTAGGGTCTTCTTCAGATAATTTAGATAAAGCAACTCCCATCTTATCCATATCTTGTTGAGTTTTTGGTTCTACTGCAATTCCAATTACAGGATCTGGGAAATCCATTGATTCTAATACAATAGGATGTTTCTCAGCACATAACGTATCTCCAGTTCTTATATCTTTAAACCCAACTAAAGCAGCTATATCTCCCGCTTGAAGTGATTCAATTTGGTTTTGTTTATTAGCATGCATCTGGAAAATTCTTGATATTCTTTCTTTCTTGCTAGTTCTTGTGTTAAACACATATGAACCTGATTCTAAAATTCCAGAATACGCTCTTGTAAAACACAATCTACCAACATAAGGATCTGTAGCAATTTTAAATGCTAATGAAGCAAATGGCTCATCAACAGATGGTTTTCTTGATACTTCTTCATCTGTATCTGGATTTGTTCCAACAATAGCTTCCGTATCAATTGGTGAAGGAAGAATTTCCATTACCATATCTAACATTGCTTGAACTCCTTTGTTTTTAAATGCTGAACCACACATCATAGGAACAACTTTGCCTGAAATAGTAGCTTCTCTAAGAGCACTCAATATTTCTTTTTCAGTTAAAGAGTTTTCGTCTTCAAAATACTTCTCCATTAAAGACTCATCAAACTCAGCAACTGCTTCTAATAACTCTCCTCTATATTCTCTTGCTTCATCAATGATATCCTCAGGAATTTCGATTTCTCTAAAAGTCATACCATGATCATCTTCATTCCACACAATACCTTTGAAGTTAATTAAGTCAACAACACCTTCAAACTCATCTTCTGCTCCAATAGGAATCTGTAATGGTAAGGCATGTGAACCAAGCATATCTTTTACATCCTTACAAACAGCTAAAAAGTTAGCTCCTTGTCTATCCATCTTATTTACAAATCCAATTCTAGGCACATTGTAATTATTTGCAAGTCTCCAATTAGTTTCTGATTGTGGCTCTACACCATCTACAGCAGAAAACAAGAAAACTAAACCATCTAAAACTCTTAAAGATCTATTTACTTCAACAGTAAAATCAACATGACCCGGAGTATCAATAATATTTACATGATAATTAATACCTCTATAAGGCCAATCTAAAGTAGTTGCAGCGGAAGTAATGGTAATACCTCTTTCTTGTTCTTGTTCCATCCAGTCCATTGTAGCAGCTCCATCGTGCACTTCCCCGATTTTATGAGAAACACCACCATAATAAAGAATCCTTTCAGTAGTAGTAGTTTTACCAGCATCAATATGAGCCGCAATCCCAATATTTCTTGTATATTTTAAATCTCTTTTTGCCATTTTATAATTTAATTAAAATCTGAAATGTGAAAAAGCTTTATTTGCTTCAGCCATTCTATGAGTGTCTTGTTTCTTTTTATATGCTGCACCTTCTTCTTTATAACCAGCAACAATTTCTGAAGACAAATTATTTGCCATTGTTTTTTCATTTCTTTTTCTAGCTGCATCAATTAGCCATTTCATACCTAATGAAGTTCTTCTATCATCTCTAACTGGCTGTGGGATTTGGAAAGTAGCTCCTCCAATTCTTCTGCTTCTTACCTCTACATGAGGAGTAATGTTTTCTAAAGATTTCTCCCAAACAAGTAAAGCCTCTTCTTCTTCAACTTTTGAAGACACTATATCTAAAGCATCATAAAACACTTTAAAAGCAATACTTTTTTTACCATCTAACATTAAGTTATTGACGAATCTTGTTACTAAAATAGACCCAAATTTTGGGTCTGGAATTAATATTCTTTTCTTAGCTCTTGATTTTCTCATTTTCTAAAATCTATTTATTTTTTAGGTCTTTTAGTACCATATTTTGATCTTCTTTGCGTTCTGTCATCTACACCTGAAGTATCTAAAGCCCCTCTAACAACATGATATCTTACACCTGGTAAATCTTTTACTCTACCTCCTCTAATTAAAACAATTGAGTGCTCTTGTAAGTTATGACCTTCTCCTCCAATATAGGCGTTTACTTCATTTCCATTTGTTAATCTAACCCTAGCAACTTTTCTAAGTGCAGAGTTTGGCTTTTTAGGTGTAGTTGTATAAACTCTTGTACACACTCCTCTTCTCTGAGGACAACTATCTAAAGCTAAAGATTTACTCTTCTTTATTATTTTAGTTCTACCTTGTCTTACTAACTGTTGTATTGTTGGCATAATTTTCTTTACCTTAATTTCTCTATTAAAATGGTCGGCAAATGTAATCATTTCTTTTAGTATAAAGAAAAGGAAGTTTGTTTTTTTTAATAAATTTGGATTTCTAGAAGTAATTCAACTAAAAAAACCTCATAAATGAGGTCTTAATTTACACCAAAAATGGATTGTCTTAATGTGTTATTCTCATAATATTGTGAGAAAGGAACACCTAGCCTTATGCCATTTTACCAATTTTCAATAGATTATTGTAAAGTAATTTTCTTAAATATTTTATCGTTATTTATCTTAACCTCTACAAAATAAACTCCTTTACTCTTTGTTCCTTTTTCAATCACTAACTCTCTCTGATTCTTTAACTCATAAACATCCACTACATTTCCTAAAATATCTATAACCTTTAGATCTCCATCTATTATTACTCTACCAAAATCAATTGTAGTTTGTTCTCTAAACGGATTTGGATATATTCTTAAACTTATTTCAGATTCAGCTATAGACGTTGGATTATCAGAGGTATATGTAAATGAATTAGACGTTGCTTCACAAGAATTTGCGTCTGTAACGATACAGTAATAAGTTCCTGCAACAAGCACTATATAATCCGTTCCTCCTTGTAAATGCTGATTCGGATTTAGGGTTTCCCTCCAACTATAACTATAATTAGTAGTTCCTCCTGTTACATTAACTGTTAAAGTAGCTCCATTCTGGGTTACGTTGGATACTAAAACATCTGGCTCTGTTACTACAAAAGTATCTACTTTTAAACATCCATTTGCATCTGTTACACTTAAACTGTAAGTACCCTCTGTTAAATTATTAACTGTTTGTCCAGAACCTGTTCCAGTAGGATTCCATTGCAACGTATAAGAAGGAGTTCCTCCTGTAATTCCTCCTCCAAAATTAGGGTTAACAGAAATACGACCTGTATTATTATCGTAACAATCTACATCTCGTATTACAGATTGTATCACAATTTGGTCTATCTCAGTAATTTCAATAGTATCTCTTGTGGTACATCCATCATAAGGAAGTCCAAAGTTTAATCCATCCATATACTGAGCTTCTAAAACATAAGTTCCAGATGGAATACCACTAATAGTAGTTCCTGTTCCAACTGAAAGTCCTGTTAATGCATTAATCCAATTATACGCATAATTTGTAGTATTTGGGTTCGGACTCAACACATCTAAACTTCCTGTATTAGTTCCATAACACAATACATCCTGAACTGTAGATGATGGATCTTGCAAACTAGTACTATTATTATAGTTTAGTGTTTCTTGTCCTATTCCTCCCAGTATTAAAGAAGAATTACATCCATTCGCATCTGTCAATACCACATCCCAAACTCCAGAACACATATCTCCTAAAACACTATCTCCTACCATAGTAGAACTAATCACAGTTCCACTAGATTGATCTGTAGAAGTACCAACATAAGGAGGAGTTCCTCCAACTAAATGTATAGATAATTGTCCGTTACAAGCCCCTTCACAACTCTCATTTCTTAAAACCCCTGTTATGGTATACTTAAAATCGAGAGGAGTAGTAATATTAAAGGAATTATTTACACTACAATTATTACTATCCAAAACAGTAACAGAATAAATACCTGCTATTAAGTTAGTAATAGTGTCATTAGTAGAACTAAATCCATTTGGTCCATACCACTGATACGTAAATGGAGTATGATCTATTCCTCCTCCTTCAACATACAACATACCGTCATTCTCTCCATAACAACTTACATGATAACCATTATACATCAAAGGAGCATAAATAGTAGAAGTCATTTGGTCTGTTACTGTATCAATATCTCTTGTATCACTAACTACACAACCTCTATAATCGGTGACTGTAATCGTATACACTCCCGACAATAAATTTGTTGCTACTGGAGTAGTTTGTGGAGTAACAAGATTATCATCCCACTCGTACCAATAAGGTGGAGTTCCTCCATTTGCTAAAGAAGTTAAACTTGCTGAATTTACACCAATACAATAAGGGAAAATAGTTAAACTATCTATAATGTTTACTTCAAAAACTGGAGGTTCATGGGTAAATACAGTATCCGTAGATTCACATCCTCTACTATCCACAACATAAACCGTATGAACGCCGGAAGTTAACATATTATTAGTGTCACCAGCATATCCTGTTAAACTATCCCAATAAAAAGTATAAGGCTCTATACCTCCCCATCCATAAGCATACGCCAATCCATCATTATATCCATAACAAGAAATCCTATCTATCTCTGTAGCCTCAACATACAAGGGGTCAGGATGTTCTACTACTATACTATCTACAACATTACAACCTAAAATATCTTGTGTAGTTAAATAATAACTACCATAACTTAATCCACTATTTGTTGTTGTTGTACCCATATCCTGATGACCATTAGACCAAAAATAATGGTAATTAGGAACTCCTCCAAAAGAACTTGCACTTACACTTCCATCACTTAAACCATAACAACTAACTTCATTATCTACCAAAATAGTAGTTTTTATCTCAGAATTCTCAGAAACAAACACACTATCGGTAACAACACACCCCCAATCATCTGTTAAAGTAACTACATGATAACCAGAAGTTAAATTTACAGCATGAGAAGTTAACTCTCCATTATCCCATGCAAAATAATAATTTGGCATCCCTCCACTTATATAAGTCTGCGCTGCTCCATCGTTATCTCCATAACATGCAATACTATCACTCACTAAAATACTATCAATACTTAAAGCAGTTGCTGGCTCTCCAACGAAAATATTATAACTCTCGGAACAACCAT
>Ga0257121_1000811_pt1 | contig 25043 bp, 18 predicted proteins | sample SI106_100metaG_FD_190180 | JGI IMG/M metagenome (GOLD analysis project Ga0257121, IMG submission 190180) | Marine microbial communities from Saanich Inlet, British Columbia, Canada - SI106_100 | ecosystem: Environmental > Aquatic > Marine > Inlet | place: Canada: British Columbia | collected...
TGCCGGGCCCACGCAAGAAAATTTCTAAGTCAAGTATTGCGCGAAACTCAGGGTTTATCAGTTTGGCGAGCACTGCCGACGGTGTTATCGCCTGTTATAACCAAGGTGACAGTCTGAGGTTTTCAAGCATCAAGTTCAAGCAAGTTGCTACTGATGCTGCTGCCGTCGAGACAGAGAAGTAATTGTAAAGCTTTCGAGTACTCGTTCAGCTGCGCTTGATACTTTGCGCGCATAGCGTCACTAACGCTACCGGTTTTGTAATCAATGATTTCAGCCGAGAGCGCCGCGCCATTAGAGTCACGTTCTATGACTACACGGTCGAAACATCCGCGCAAAATGTAGCTAGTGCCATCATTTTTTATTAGAACACTGAAATTGCGTTCGCGCCAGACTTCGAAGTTACCGCTTGTAGGTCGCGTTAACTTGTTTCGTACGTGTTCTTTCTCGAGCATGGACTTTAGTGTTGCGTCGTCAGTATTAAAATCATCTAACCATTCGCAGCTTTCAAGCAGGGCGTGAATTGCTGAACCACGCGCCATTGCGGCTTGGCTAATTTCACCTAGCACGTCTGCGCCGCTGTGGCTGCTGACATCAGCTTGGGACGGTGCAACTCGCTTTAGCAAGCGCGCTGTTTTGCTAACCGTGAACGGCAAAGTTTTTTCTGTTTGCACTACATCTTCTGCAACATCAGCTTGCGCCCAACTGTTCAAGTCACTTTGTGGATGCTGCCATTTCAGACACAGCTTTTCGTCATCAGCAAAGCTGAGGTCGGTGTCCACTGGGCAGGTATCAAGCCCATTACGCAAAAGGCAGCTAACCCGGTCGGTTGTTCCGGATTTGCTGGTGGGAGGCACCATCATTTCGACGCGTTCTACAGCGCGGGTTAAGGCGACGTACAGTAAAGACAATGCTTCGCTTGAACGTGATGTCTTTAACTTTGATTCAAGCTGCGCCAATTCAGGAATTAATTCGGCATGCGTTGATGAAGGATAGGCGCACAATTCTGAGTACGGTGCGATGGTGCTTGGTCGTGAGCCAATTGCGATTTGCCGATGAATATTGCCGATTAAGCCATCATTGAGCTGCGGTAAAATGACCGCGTCAAATTCGAGCCCCTTCGCCGCATGGATAGTCATCAAGCGCACTTTAGTGGCCGCACTATCGCTGACCTTGGTGGTGCGAATAAATTCGACAAAGCCAAGCGCGTCTTTGTCGGCGAGTGCATCAAAGCGGTAGGCTAGGTCGAGAAGTTGTTGAAGCCGGTGGCAATCGTGGCCACTAGGAAAACAGGTTTGCAAATCATCGACGTGGCGGCGCAAGTAATCGCCAAACCCGATACTGAGAATTGTGCGGCGCTGTAACTGTGCATGACGATCAAATTGTTCGTTGCTTAAATCATCTTCGTTGCCGAAGGTTGAGAGTCGCGAAGTTTGCACATGGAATCGCGCCAAAGAGTTGCCCGGATAGAAGACTGCCGTCAACCAAGAAAGTGCGATTAGCACCGATTCGGCATCTGTGATAGCCACTCCGCCATGACTGCCTGCTTGTACGCCAAGAGTGCGCAATTCATCTTGAATTAGCGCGAGCATAGAGTTTTGTCGTACCAAAATCGCAATAGACTTCGATGGCGCCTGCATATGTAATTTCGCCGCACGTGAAGCCGCAGCTTTTGCTAGCGCTAACTTTTCATTTACCGTGTCTGTCTTTTCGACTTCGAACAGAAGAGCGCAGCCCGGAATGTTTTTCGCTGCAACATGGTTTTTATAATCGGAGGTCCAGCCGTTAATTGCCGCTGCTACTTCATCGCTATGTGGTATCAAGCTAGTGGCCTTGCCAAAGATTAAATCGGTAGTGTTTAAGATGACTGCGCTTGAACGGAAGTTTTTCTCTAAGGTGCTTTGCTCGACGCTGCCGCCCTGAGTGTTTTCTTCTGACCATTCTTTAAATCCGGAGAGTAACCGAGAGTCGCCAGAGCGCCATCCGTAAATAGCTTGCTTAGTATCACCTACCGTAAATAGCGCGCGTTGCTGTTCGACCGACGCTGTGATTTGAGGTTGCAGAATGCGCCACTGCAGTACCGAAGTGTCTTGAAATTCATCAAGCAGTAAGTCTAATTCGTTGTCGGCCAACTCAATGCGTTGCTCGGCAATCGCGGTAGCAATAAGGCGTGTGATATCACTAAAACTAAATAGTCGCGATTGTTGGCGCAAACGCCGTAGCTCTACTTGCACATCGTTAAATAAGCAGGAGTAGGTTTTGTTACGCGCAATGACTTGTTGGGTGGACACGTAGCGCGCGTACTTTTTTACTAGCGGACACAATGCAACCCAATCATCATGAATTGGTTTTTTGTGCCATAAATCATCTTGGTAAGTACTGTGCTTGACCATTTCTCTAACGTCGTCATTAGTGATAGCCTCAAGTATCGCCTTGGTTTTAGCCTCGGCTCCTTTGCGCCCGGTGATATTGTTGATGCCCTCAAGCTTGCCAAATAATAAATCAGAGGTGACGTCTGTTGTAAATGGAGCAACGCAGCTCCATGCTTGTTCATCACTGTCATTGATTAAATCAAGAGTAGCAGTGGTTTCGTTAAGAAGCTTTTCCAAAAAATCACGTGGCGCATTTGCTGTGCCCAGCGACGAGACGATCGACACAATGTTGCTTAGACTATTCTGGGAAACGTAGTTGCCGATGGCTGCCTGCAGCAAATCTGCGTCTTGATGAACCTCGCTCATGCGCCATTGCAGAGGCAATCCGAGTTCGCGTCGATGCCTAGAGGCCACTCTGTTGAAGTATGAATCTAGAGTTGACACTTGAATTTGGTCGATGCTCAATGCAAGCTTCACTACGCATGCTTTGACATCTTCGACACACCAATCGTCAGGAATAGCCGAAAAGTCTTTTAGCTCTTGCAGCTTGTCGGCATTGTCTACGCCTTCGACTAGTCGCTCGAATAGGCGCTTTAGAATTTCTGCTGCAGCCTTACGCGTAAAAGTGGATGCCATGATTTCACTCGGCGATTTACCATTTGTAAACAACCCTAGGTAAGCACTAGACAAAGAAAAAGTTTTGCCTGTGCCTGCTGACGCCAACTTAATTTGTTGTGATGGAGGAATGTTATTCGCCATCGCAAAGAGTTATTACACCAAGAAGAGAATCGCCACGCAAAGCCTGCTCAGCTTCAGTAGCAAAAGGTGAGTCGCCAAGATCGAACCAAATCTTTGATTCAATTTCATTGAAAACTTGGCGGCACTGCCTTTCGGCAATTTGCTTATGTTCGTCATCAAATTTTAAACTTGTGAAACCACAATCTTTAGAATCGGCGGTGAGCAAGGCATAGGCGAGACTAATTTTGTTAGAGTTTATATCAGAAAAGGTGTCACTTAAAAAATAGTAAAGAGGAAGTTGCAGGTCAGTGAATAAATTATTTTTGAATAACGCTTTTTGGGTGTAGCGTGATTTACCATTTGGCGTTTTGTAGTCGATTAAACAAATTTCGTCACCACGTTGGTCAATGCGATCAATAACTCCGCTGATGTCGAATTTACTATCGAACAGTCGGCATCCGGATGGTAACCTTCGCTCGTTAGAGATGATTTTCCAGCCATCAGCTGCGCGCGCAGCCTGCTTTTCGGCGAAGTCAGAAAAGCGCGTGTTTAACAATTCAACTTGCGCGTGAATCACTGGGCTTGGGCTGACAAAGCGTTGCTCAAACAGCCGCCGGCATTCAGAGCGCAAGTAGTTAGCAATTTCGCCAGCATCGACGCTATTGCGAGCTTCGCTATTACCGAAATTCTGCAGCACCGAGTGGGCAAAAATGCCATAGACCATTGGGTTAAGCTCGTCGCAGTTAATCTCGACCGAATTCAGGCGTAAGTGATGGCTGAGATAAAACGAGTAAGGAGACTTTAAGTAATTATTAATCGCCGTAACCGAAACCCTTTGCGGAATTTTATCATTGTCATTGCGTGGCAATAAACGCTCACTCGCAGGCCGATTGGGACTAGCACTAGGTGGTAAAGGCTCGGAGCTAAATTCGGCAGCGTTGGCATAGGCATCATGGTCGGAACACATGAACAGTAAGCGGCTAGGCAATAAAGGAGAACCGTCATTCTGAGTGCGTCCGCAAATGAGGTGAAGGTGTCCGCCAGCATTTTTGCGGACCACAGCCAGAGATTGCAGTATATACGAATCGCGAGCAAGTCTTTGTTTGTCAGAATACATGCCAAGCTGCTGAGCTAGTTCATTGTCGACAAACATGTTATTCACTGCTTGCCCAGGGACGTAGTTTTCGTTGAAGCCTAAGATAACCATTTCGGGTGCTGGGTCGAGGCTGAGTTCAAGCCAGTCGAGGCATTCGACACTTTGCTCGTTGTAACGCTGGGCTAATTTTTTACCGCGACATTGATGCAAAATAAAATCTAAACTACGCGCGAAGTTAAATCTGAGTTTTGGATTGTTAGACAAGCTATCGCTCAGGTGCTGCACTTCGTTAAGAGTGGCGGCAATCATCTCAAGGCCTTTAGCGCGCCGATGCGACTCTTCGTTTTGCTCAGAGTTGATGTTGATTTGACCATAAACCCCAAGCAAGAAATTGCGAGTTGCCGCTGCGGCTTCATTAAGACCATTGGTTTGCTCGTTTACAACCGCCGGCAACTGTGCCAAATATATTTCAGGCAACCGCTGCGGATAATTGTCTTGGCGATAACTATCCAACTCGGCCTTTAATTTAGGGTTCGGCAACAAATCTGGATGTACTAGCAGGGCCGCGCCATTTTCAAAACTAGGATTGTCCAAATAAGTCTGAAGCTGTTTAAGTAATAGTACCGGCAAGCTGCTTTCAAGATCGCCACCCACCGCTGTGCGAACGTCGACATCGAAGTCGCCTAATGTCTGACTAAGGAATGGCGCACATTGCTTTTCTAATAGCGAAAAAGTGACGTCTTCAGGTGAGTGCTTCGCGCCATTAGAACTTAGCGATTGCAATGCGCATTCAACCATGTTTTGTGGATTGGCAGCAAAGCTAAGTTTGGAGTTGTGCAATAGAGTGTTGCCGGCTTCCGTAAAAACATCGCAGTCTACGCATGCGAAATCATCGTAAGCATTTGCTAGATGTTCGAATTCAAGTTGGATAAACTCAACCTGTGAGCCACACAGCTCAAGCAACTTGCGCTGAAAGCTACTCATCTCAGGAACACAGAGAACTACGATTTTAGTGCTTGAGTCAAGTGAAAGGTCGCCGCTGTCGAGTGAAGCCTGACGCGCGTGATCTTTGTCTTGCAAATCAGCAGAATTTAAAAAGTAAAGGTAGTCGACATGAATCTGGGCAAGCAAAGCGAACTTTTGCTGTTCGCCTTCACTAAGTGCAGAATCCATTGCCAATTGTTGACAACTGATTTGTTCTGCGGCTAGCTGCGAAAAAAAGTTGGCAAGCTGTTGCGCCAACAGCAAGGTTTCGGTTCGAGATTTGATATCAACTCCGAGATGCAACAAGACTTGGGAGGGCGAGCATTTGCTCAGAGAATTTACCCATGCAAGTTGACATGCAGCAGCGGGCGCCAGCTGTTCAGCTTCAATATTTAGTATTTGATGGGGGAGTGAACCCAAGGTGGCGTAGCGTGGCGCCTGAAACGTTGACCAAAGGCCTTTCTTTTCAACTTCCAGCAAAAGTTCTTGCTCGAGCAGACGGTTGCTTCGAGAGCTGCTGCTCACAAATATATAGTCTGCAAGCTCAGCAGCACCATTTTTAGATAGGATGGCGCGCGTAAGTTCTTTAATGGTAGAGCTTTGCGGTGAAATATAACTTATATTGGGCACGAAAATATTATATCGTCACCGACACCAGATTCAAGAAAAAAGCTATTTGAGACCTTGACCTCTGAATTAGTGGGGTTACAATTAACAAAACCGACCAGTCGGTATGTTTCACTATGGCAACACAATTACGCTCAATCCAGACAGTGCAGCGCATCATCGATGCGGCAACTAATCTTTTCGTCCAAAACTCTTATGCCGATGTAAGCATAAATCAAATTGCTGAGGCGGCTGATTTGACCAAGGGTGCGATTTACCACCACTTTTCATCGAAAGAAGACATCTACTTAGAAATGTTGATGTCTGATATGAAAAGCAAGAATGAGTTGTTCACCAATGCTGCCGCAGCAGAAGGCGACGCCAATAAACGTTTGCGCTTACTGACTACAGCTTATTTTGATCTACCCGAGCAGAAGCGCCAACTTATCACATTAGTTCGTCGCGATTTACATCTGTTCAGCGGCGAAAAGCGCGAGAAATTAGTGAAAGCTTATCAGCAAGCGCTACCCGAGATAGTAGAGCATATTCTTAGTGATTGCATTGCTACTCGCAACAACCTTGACACCGATGCACTCGACGCCCGTTTATTGTCATGGGATTTCGTGGCTTTGGTTGAGGTTTCTCTTTCTCCTCATGCGGGAAGAATCTTCCCTGCTACCGCTGCCAGAGTCAATCATGTATTGAAACTTTTCTTTACTGGCATTTCTAGTTTCAGAACAAACTAATTATGACTGAAAAACTTTTTACTGGTTGGCAAGGACACAATCTTGATGAGATTTTGTTGCAGTGCCGCGAACTAGCCGAAAACCCAGACTACCCGACCGTCAAGAAGTGGCGCGAGCAGGGTGGTAAAGTTGTTGGTGCATTTCAGGTGTACTTCCCTGACGAATTGGTGCATGCCGCAGGTATGTTACCGTTAAAGTTGCGGGGCGCTTCATTGCCGCCAGACGAGTCCGATTCGCACTTTGGATCTTACCTCTGCTCAATCATTAAAACATCTCTGGAGTTGGTGCTAAGCAATCGTGTTGAGTTAGACATGTTTGTTACCCATCCAATTTGTGATGCTGCGCGTAACTTAGCCGCAATCTGGGGGCGTAATTACGATTACACTTGTCAGATTCTGTATTTACCGCAGAACCCAAATTCATCAGCGTCAGTTGATTACTTAAGTGACGAATACAACCGTTTGCGTCGCGACCTAGAAGAGCTTGCGGGTGTTGAAATTACCACTGAAGCACTTAACAATTCAATCGCGGTCTACAATAAAAACCGCGAGTTGATGCGCCGTCTTTACGACATCAAGCGCGAAACACCCTGGAGGATTGGCGCCGACGACGCTTATTCACTGGTCGCTATTGGTGGCATGATGCTGCGTGAAGAACACAACGAGTTTTTAGAAGTAGTCTTGCCGATGATTGAAGCAGTTGAAGCTAAGCAAGAAGACCGTATTCGCGTTGTTTTTGAAGGGGCGTTCTGTGAGCAGCCACCACTTGGTTTGATTCGCACAATCGGTCAGTCGTGCTACGTTGTTGACGACGACTTTTTAATTGGCATGCGCTATATTTTGAGTGACGTTAAGGAAACCGACGACCCAGTGCGTGAACTTGCGTGGGCTTACATTAACGATTCGTCGTACAGCCCAGTGCAGCACGACCTGAATAAGCGCAAAGAGCACATGTTGCTCGACCGTTTTAACAAGGCCAAGGGCGAGGCAGTAATTGTTGCCGCTGCCAAGATGTGCGAGCCAGGACTCGAAGAACAAGTCGCATATATTCAAGCTTTGGACGAAGCGAGTATCCCTTATTTCGTTAGCGAATTTGAAGAAAACATGACTTCATTCGCCAGCCTTGAGCTGCAGTTAGAAACTTTCATGGAAAACATCCTTTTTGCATAACGATGACTGATTCACAAGATTTACTAGGACGCGGCAACCGTGAAGGTGCCCAACTATTCAGAGATTGGTTTGGCGAGCTGAACCAATGTGCTGATGATGGCGAAGGAGCAGCATATGTGTTTGTGATGGGCTCGTTTAACGAGATTCTCAAATCATTCGACTTGCCAGTAGTTTTCCCTGAGATCAACTCTCTGCAAACTGCGGTGCGCAAAGTGGCTGATGGCTACATTAACGAAGCCGAAGATCATGGTTATTCACCTGATATTTGTGGTTATGTTAAAGCTGACATCGCTATGCAATTGCGTGGTGGCGAGCATCCAATGGGAACTATCCCTAAGCCTAAGTTGGCAGTGCTGACGAATGCATGTAACACTTACTTAAAGTGGGCTGAAGCATGGGAGCGCTTGTACGAAATGCCGGTTGTGACTATCGATGTGCCCGGCACTCGTGCACAGGGTAAATCGTCACCAGTTGGTAGCACCGATTTTGAAAACGATCGTCGCTATGTCGAACACCAAATTAAAGAGCTAATCACTGTTTGTGAAAAAGTGACTGGCAAAAAGTTTGATATTGATAAGTTGCGTGAAGTGATGGTTCACACCAACACTGTTAGCCGTTGCTGGAAAAAGCTTCTTGATCTAAATGCATCTCGCCCGTCGGTGTTTAATGCGCTGACAGATGGCACCGTTTATTTGGGTGTTGCTAATGGCTTGCGTGGCGATAAGCGTGGCGCAGATTTCTTTGAGCGTCTAGTTGAAGAAATGGAATACAAGGCTAAGAATCATATCGGCACGATTGGTGAAGAGACTTACCGCCTAGCATTTGCTGGTGTCCCTTGTTATCCAATCTTTAGACGATTCAATGAAATGTTTAGTGACTGGGGTGGCTCATTCGTGCACTCAACTTATTTGTGGTTCGCTTCTGGCGGTTCAAACAAAGGTTACGAGTACGATTTAAGCGACCCGATTAAAGCACTGTCCGAAGGCACGCTACTTAATGTGCGCGATGCGATGGACAGTATGTTCTACAACGACATCGTTCTAGAAAAAATGTGTGAAGACTTCCATATTGATGGCATTATTTACCATCCAATTAAGAGTTGCCGCACAGTATCAACAGGCTTGGCTGACGGACGCCAAGCATTTAGCGCACGTAACGACATACCTAGTTTGTTTTTAGAATCAGACATGATGGACGCGCGTGTGGTTTCTGAGGCGCAGATGAAAAACCGTGCAGATGCTTTCTTCGAGGGCCTTGCAACTCGCCGTAAACAACAATTAACCGGAGCATAATCATGCCTTATTCCGCAGGAGTAGACGTTGGCTCGACTCAAACCAAAGCCGTAATCATTGACGAATGCCGCAACATCGTTGCGCGTTATTTAACCGACACTGGCGCCGACGTTGTCGCAGCAGCTGAAAACGCATTTCGCGAATCACTTAAGCAGCAAAACATTCTTGAAGAAGAGGTTGAGTGGGTGATTGGTACTGGCTATGGACGCTATCGCGTTACTTTTGGTAACGAGCAGGTTACCGAAATTAGTTGTCATGGCCGTGGAGCGAATCATATGTTTCCTGACACGCGCACTGTGATTGACATGGGCGGTCAAGACACTAAAGCTATCAAAGTTAGCGCTTCAGGCGAAATTGACGACTTTTGCATGAATGATAAGTGCGCAGCAGGCACTGGGCGCTTCTTGGGTGCGGCGTCGGCGGCGCTTGATATCCCGCTTGATAAGTTGGGGAAGACTGCGCTTGAATCAAGCAATGGCGTAAATATTTCAACAACCTGTACAGTGTTTGCAGAGTCAGAAGTATTGTCATGGCTCGGCCGAGGAAAGCGTGTGCAGGACATATTGTGGGGCGTCCATGAGTCAATCGCGACGCGCTCAATGGGGTTGTTGCGTCGCGTCGGCATCGAAGATGAAATAACATTTACCGGTGGTGTATCGCGCAACGAAGCGATGGTGAAAGCACTAGAGGACGTTCTCGGTAAAAAGATGAATGTCTCTGATGACTGTCATTACATGGGTGCGCTAGGAGCAGCTCTTTTCGCCATGGATCACATCATGGCGTCACGTAACCCTCAACCAGTGGAGGTCGAATAATGGTACTAACAGTAGGAATTGACATAGGTTCAACGTACACCAAGGCGATTATGCTTGACGGCGATGACAACATTGTCACCAAAGTGATGCGCCAAACAGGATTCAAGCTAAGCGAAGTGTCGCAGCAATGCTTTGATGATTTGTTAAAAGAGTCAAACAAAGACGCTTCAGAAATTGATTACGTAGTAGCAACAGGCTACGGACGTCATCAGGTTAAATTTAAAGATGTGCACGTTACCGATTTGACTGCCGGTGCGCGTGGTGCAAAGTTACTGTTTCCAGGTACGCAAACCGTTCTCGACATTGGTGGCCAGACTATGAAGGCTATTCGCGTTGAAGAAGATGGCACGGTGAAGGCTTTTCGTTTAAACGACAAATGTGCTGCTGGTACAGGCGCTTTCCTTGAGAAGACGGGGCGTTACATGGGTTATGAAACAACTGCGATTGCTAAGTTGCTTGAAGGCGCAACTAGGCCAGCGGAAATTTCTGGAGTGTGTGCGGTGTTCGCTGAATCTGAAGTGATTAACCAGTTGTCGATTGGAACGCCCCCTGCTGACATTATGCAGGGCGCAATTGATTCGCTAACCACTCGCGCGATTCAGCTGATGAAGCGCGTCAAGGGCGAGGCCGAATACACACTAATCGGCGGAATCATGCGTTTTCCATCAATGCCGCGTGCGGTTGAGAAAAAGCAGGAAATGCAAGTGAATTTGGCTGACGAAGAAATGTCGCAGTTCATCTCGGCCTTAGGCGCAGCATGGCTCGGACGCCATCGCTTCTCTAAAATCACTTCACCCGAGTTCCTCGAGTCTGAAGGCTGGGAGCGTCGATTCATGGGCGATGATGAAAAAATCGCTGAACATAAAGCAAATTATGAATCCATGGGCTACGAGGTTAAAATCGTAGCGCCGGTTAATGCAGAGTTTTCGTCTGATTGTGGCGACTGCGCCGAAACAGCATGCGCTGAATACAAAGTAATTTACACTAAAAAAACAACTAGCAATGTCTGAGTACACTGAATTCGATTTTTACGACATCACTTCAATGCTAAGTGAAGAAGATGTCATGGTGCGCGGCATGGTGCGCGAATACTGCAGCGACAATTTAATGCCGATAGTTGCCGAGCACTGGGAGGCTGGCACTTTCCCTAATCACATCATCAAAGAGATGGGCGAATTGGGTTTGCTCGGTCCAGCAGTATCCGCGAAGTATGGTGGTGCCGGTATGACAGGCATGCAATACGGATTGATTTGCCAAGAGATCGAGCGCGTCGATTCTGGCATTCGTTCTTTTAGCTCAGTGCAAGGTTCATTAGTTATGTATCCAATCGAAGCTTTCGGTAGCGAAGAACAAAAAAACGAATATCTGCCTAAGTTGGCGTCCGGAGAATTTGTTGGCTGCTTCGGATTGACTGAACCAGACTTTGGTTCAGACCCTGGAGGCATGCGTACCAAGTGTGTGCGCGATGGCAACGACTGGGTAATCAATGGCCAAAAAATGTGGATTACTTCCGGCACCATGTCTGATGTGGCAATTGTTTGGGGACGCGATGAAGAAGGCGCTGTCCAAGGTTTCATTGTTGATTGCGACACGCCTGGCTTTAGTGCGCCCGAACAAAAGCATAAATGGTCATTGCGGTGCAGCGTGACTAGCGAATTGGTGCTCGAAGATGTGCGCGTGCCCGAAGCTAACCGTTTGCCGAAGGTGTCTGGCATGAAGGCTCCGTTGTCATGTTTGACGCAAGCACGTTATGGCATCGCTTGGGGCGCAGTAGGTGCTGCTCAGGCGTGTTTTGACGAAGTGTTGCGTTACACCAACGCGCGAATCATTCACGATCGTCCGCTGTCTGCTTTTCAATTAACTCAAGACAAGCTCGCTGAAATTGGTACTGAAATCACCAAGATGCAGTTGATGGCTTGGCGTTTAGCGCAGATGAAAGACGCCGGTACCATGACTCCGCAACATGTTTCGATGGCTAAACGTAATAACGTTGTTAAGGCTCTAGAAATTTCGCGTACTTGTCGCGGCATGTTAGGCGCTAACGGAATTACTCTCGAGTATCAAACTGGCCGTCACATGTGTAACCTCGAGACCGTGTTAACTTACGAAGGCACTCACGAGATTCATTCACTGATTCTTGGCCAAGCCTTTACTGGTCAAGCCGCATACTTTTAACTATGACAAAACCTTACCGTTGGATGATGACGGCACTTGGCGCGCCGTTAGAGAAAGTTGATTTTGATTTGCCCGAATTGAAAGGTGACGAAGTTGTAGTCAAAGTTGCTGGCTGCGGCGTGTGCCATACTGATATTGGCTTCTTGCATGGCGGGGTGCGCACTAACCACGAATTGCCGTTAGCGCTTGGCCACGAAATTTCAGGTACAGTCGTTGGCACGGAGCAGCCGGTAATTATTCCGGCGGTGCTACCTTGCGGCGATTGCGAATTGTGCGATGCTGGCCATGAAACTGCTTGTCGCAAACAACTAATGCCCGGCAACGATTTCCAAGGCGGATTTGCTTCGCATATTGTCGTGCCAAGTAAATGGCTAGTTGATGCCAGTGGTTTACCCGACGATGTGCAACTTGCAGATGTAAGTGTGCTTGCCGATGCGATTTCAACTCCGTATCAAGCATGCGAACGTGCAGAAGTGGGCGTAGGTGATAATGTCATTGTTATCGGTGCAGGCGGAGTAGGTTCATTCGGTGTGCAAATCGCCAAGGCCTTCGGTGCCAATGTGATATGTGTCGACATCGATGACAACAAGCTTGAGCGCGCCAAGCGGTTTGGCGCAATCGCTACCGTCAACACCAAAGGCCTTGACGCCGATGCTGCGCGTAAAGCAGTGCAGGGTGCATGCAAAGAAAACAGCTTCCCGCGAGTTGGGGTGAAAGTGCTCGAAATGAGCGGCACGCCACAAGGCCAAGAACTCGCATGGTCACTAATGACCTTCGCCGGAGTAGTCGGTATCGTAGGCTTCTGTTTAAATAAAGTAGAGGTGCGTTTGTCAAATTTAATGGCATTCGACGCACGCGCATTCGGCAACTGGGGATGCCGTCCGCAGCTTTATAAGCCAGCGCTTGATTTAATTCGCGATAGCAAAGTCAGCGTGTTACCATTCATTCAACGATTCGCAATGAACGACATTAATTCGGTGCTCGATGATGTTCATGCGCATAAACTTTCAGAGCGTCCGATTTTAATTCCTTAATAATGACTTCTTTCGCCAACCACGATTTAGCTCCTGATTACGAGTTCACGCAAATAAAGTATGAACTCAAGCCACTTGTTCTGCAAGACGGCACAGTCGTTGAAGATTTGTTCAACGCCTGGATTTGGTTAGATAATCCTAAACAATATAACTCATACACAACTCGTGCAATGGCCGAATTGGTGTTGGCATTGCGCCGCGCCTCAAGCGACCAAAGTGTGGTTTGCGTAGTGTTTACGGCTGTTGGCGACATCGCCTTCTGCACCGGCGGCAACACAGCAGAATACAGCGAACACTACTCCGGACGTCCTGATGAGTATCGTCGCTATATGCGTTTGTTTAACGACGGGGTGTCAGCGTTAATGGAATGTGACAAGCCTGTTATCAATCGCGTTAACGGTATGCGCATCGCTGGTGGCCAAGAGATTGGCATGGCGTGTGATCTCACTGTGTCAGCAGATACTGCTCGTTTCGGGCAAGCCGGTCCTAAACATGGTTCGGCGCCGGTGGGCGGCTCTACCGATTACTTACCAGAGTATGTTGGTTACGCCAAGGCTGTCGAGTCGTGCACATTATGCGAACAATGGAGCGCCCATTATGCTCAGCACATTGGTTTATTAAACGGTATCGCACCAGTGCTTAAAGTTGACGGCAAATTCATCGCTAACCCAATGGCGCACACTGAATTCATAACCGACGAATACGGGCGCTCGCTTTACGGTCAATTCAAAACCGGTGACGATCGCAACGCTGCTAAAGAAGTTTTGTCTAAAGCCGAAGTAGATTTCACTTTGCTCGACAAGATGGTAAACGAAATGTGTGCTAAGCTCGCGCAAACGATGCCTGATTGTACGGTTTACACCCTCGAGCAATTGCGCAAGCACAAGTTGCAGCACTGGGATAAAAACCGCGAGTCTAATCGCGCATGGCTAGGCTTAAACATGATGACCGAAGGCCGTATTGGCTTTCGCACATTCAACCGCGCACCACGCGCCGAACGCGAAACTGACTTTATCGAAATGCGCCGCGCTTTATCACAAGGTGTGCGTTACGGTGACAATTTGGCCAAGCGTTGCGCACCGCACGCCGTCGATCGCGAGGAAGAAAAGTGATTCATGTAATCGAATTTGGTCCAGCTCCTGCTAACATCGTCGATCGTGCAACTGTTGCGCGATTGCGTGATCAGCTCGCGCTAGCGGCAGAAGATAAATCGATTAAGTTGGTGGTGTTAAAAGGTGAGGGCGATCATTTTTCTTATGGTGCATCCGTTCAAGAGCATACTCCTGACTTGGTTGGTGGCATGCTTAGTGAGTTTCACGAATTTATGCGCTTTGTCGATCAACTTGATTTGCCCCCGTTAATGGCAGCAGTAAAAGGCCGCTGCTTTGGTGGTGGCTTTGAGGTAGCTTTACTGTGCGACATCATCGCAGTAGCCGATGACGCATTACTCGGATGTCCAGAAATTTCTTTAGGCGTATTCCCTCCAGCTGGTTCAGCATTATTGCCATTGCGCACTACTGCTGGACGCGCTTCAGAAATGTTAAGCACCGGTCGTTTCGTTGATGCGCAAACCGCTGTTGATTACGGTATTGCAGAATACAAATTTAGTGCCGATGATTTCATGCATGATATTGAGCAGTGGGCCGAGAAAAGTTTCGGCAAACTATCTGCCTCGTCATTGCGCCAAACACGCAAAGCCTCGCGTTGGCCGTTTAGCCATGCATTAGAGACAGTATTACCAAAATTAGAGGCGCAATATCTCGAGTCGTTAATGGCAACCAACGACGCCAGCGAAGGCATAAGCGCCTTCATCGACAAACGTAAGCCTGAGTGGCAAAACGCATGAAACGCGCCTTAGTCACTGGCGGGGCAGGAGCCATCGGCGCAGCCATCGCTACAAAACTGCATGCCGATGGCTTTGAAGTCGTTATTACTCATCTCGGGCAACAGGCCGAAGCACAACAACTTAAAGACCAGCTCGGCGGCAACCTAATTGTTGTAGAAAGTGATACAACCGACGTTGCAGCTGTTGAGAAATTGCACAAAGACTACCCAGTTGAAGTAGTAGTGCACTGCGCAGGAATAACCGGTGATGCTGCGGTCTGGAAGCAAGACATAGGACAATTTGATGCTGTCCATGCTGTTAGTTTGCGCGGCGCTTGGTTGCAAACCCGTTACGCTTCACCAAACATGCGCGATAGCAGTTACGGGCGCATTGTTTACATCGGCAGCATTAACGGCAGCCGCGGTAAGTTTGGGCAAACTGCTTACGCTTCGGCTAAGGCTGGCTTGCATGGATTGATGAAATCCGCGGCTAAAGAACTTGGCTCACGTAATATCACCGTTAACGTTGTTGAACCTGGCTGGATTGATACTCCGATGACTTTAGCTCTTGATGGCAAATATCGTCAGCTCGCGCTCGATGAAGCGCTGCTCAATGGTTTGGGTAAACCACAAGACGTGGCTAACGCAGTTGCGTTTTTATGCAGTGAGCAAGCGCAGCAGATTACTGCCAATGTCATCAGGGTTGATGGCGGGCAGATTATTTAGTCTCTGAAATCGACGTCGCCCTGAGCGTAGAACCAGTTCGCACCATTCGTGACGGTGTCCATCTCGTCGTATGCCGCTGCGTTATGCACATTCGGATCTTCACCGAGCATCATTGCAGTGATGACATTGTCATCTTCGACGCGTTCGGTAATAGAGGTGCCCTCGATGGCAGCTATTGCTAGTTGTGTGGTAGTGCCCGTTTCAACGGACATGCGCATAAAACCTACTTGGCGGCTACGGGCTGACTGCGATGCCGCAAGGAATAGGTCACTAGCAATCCGCTGGCTCTCGCCGTGCCATAAATCTAACACCGTGCCGACCTTTACGGTTTCGTCGATGTATTCACGCCAAACAATATAGCCGACAAGCTTATCGTTTTTGTAAGCCCCCAACATTTGATGAACGAAAATAGGGTGGTCGAAGTAGCGCCAATTTAAGGTAGCCGCATCGCGCCATACTGAAACACGGTACAAATCTTTTTGCTGTTGCAGCAAAGTATCGAATGCGTCGCCACATTTATCAATGACACGTATTTCGTAGTAACCACGGTGTGATGACAACTTGGTAAAGATATCGGTGACCCTAGCTAGTAAGCCGCCCAAAGCACCCAATCGCTGAACAAGGGCAGGGCGCATGCTTAACCTTAGTTCCCAGCATTTAAGGGATAGGATCATGTGATATCCGAACCAACGTATGCCCATTTTAATGACCGTTGGCTTTGACTGCCCGCCGAAGCCCCAGTTAACACCTTGCTGCGCATTAACGGCGATTTGCATGCCATAAGTAATGTCACGAAACAAGCGGCCGCCGCCACGCACATCAGGATGCACTGCAATATCCCAAAGCATGATTCCTTTAGATTCTTTACCGTCCACCCACGCCTTTTTATTCATGCCGGTGCAAGCGGCAACCACTTTGTCTGTCTGTATATCGATTGCAATGACTGCAAACGGCTCGCCACTAGGATTACCCCAGTATTTCCATTGCACATGTTCATCACTGCGCTTCTCGCCAAAAGTATCTTCAAATAATTGATAGATTTGCGGATAGTCACTAGCTTCGGCAACCTTAAACCGAAACTTGTCGTTGTCGGCCGGCCACTTCGCTTGCTTTTCAAACTTGGCAATCGCTGCCTGTAGTTTGTCATTTAACATGTTTACTATTCTAGCCCGGTTATCTCACCGTTTTCTTCTAATTCCATGTGAGATGCCATGGGGTCACGCGGCAATCCAGGCATTCTGAAAATCGCACCGGTCAAAACCACGATAAAGCCGGCGCCGGAGTTGACCTGCACGTCGCGCACCTTCAAGGTGAAGCCAGTAGGTCGGCCGATTTTACTGCCGTCATCGGATAGTGACCCAGGTACCTTGGCGATGCATATGGGTAACTCGCCGTAACCTAAGTCGACGCATTTTTCCAGTTCACGTTTAGCCTTTGCTGTCAGGCTGATGTCATCAGCCCCGTAAATCTTCTGCGCCACCTTGCGAATTTTATCTTCAGGTGCATCGGTCAATGCATAACATGGGGTAAACGATTCCGAGCCACGCTCAACCGCCGCCATCACAGCTTTCGCTAAATCAATCGCGCCTTTGCCGCCATCGGCGTGGTGTGAACTTACGGCAAACTCGACGCCAAGTTCTGCACACTTCTCACGTACCGCAGCAATTTCAGCATCGCTATCCGTCGCAAATTTATTAACGGCGACAATCGGTGGTTTGCCTAAGGTTTGCACATTCTCAATGTGCTTCTCTAAGTTAGCTAAACCGCCCGTCACCGCTTCGACATTTTCGCCAGCCAAGTCGGATTTCGCAACACCGCCGTGCATCTTCAGTGCACGAATAGTAGCAACTAGCACCACTGCTTGTGGGTCGAGGTTTGCACTACGGCATTTGATATCGAAAAACTTTTCTGCACCCAAGTCGGCACCGAAACCCGCTTCAGTGATTGTCCATTCTGCGAAGTGCATTGCCATTTTCGTGGCAACTACGGAGTTACATCCATGTGCAATGTTGGCGAAAGGACCGCCGTGTATAAAAGCGGGGGTGCCCTCAAAGCTTTGCACTAAGTTGGGGTTCATGGCATCACGTAACAATGCCATCATCGCGCCCACACAATCCATCTGTTTGGCGTAGACTGGAGCATTGTCTAAATCATAGCCAATAACGATACGCTCAATGCGCACCCGCAAATCGCTCATGTCTTTTGACAAACATAGAATTGCCATGATCTCAGAAGCCGCCGTGATGTCGAAGCCACCTTCGCGGGTAACGCCCTGACCCGTTCCTCCCAAGCCCGAAACAATATTACGTAATGCGCGGTCGTTCATGTCCATGACGCGGCGCCACATAATTTTGCGTGTATCTAGCCGTAACTTGTTGCCAAAGTGCAAATGGTTATCGACCATCGCTGCCAGTAAATTGTTGGCCGCAGTAATCGCATGAAAGTCACCGGTGAAGTGCAAGTTGATGCGATCGAGAGGCATGACTTGTGAATAGCCACCACCGCATGCGCCACCTTTAACTCCCATGCACGGGCCGAGCGATGGTTCACGTAGTGCCAGACAAACCGACTCATTCAGTTGAGTGAAAGCCTGAGCCAAACCAATCGATGTCGTAGTCTTACCTTCACCAGCTGGAGTAGGAGTAATCGCCGATACCAAAATCAATTTAGATGGCGCCTTAATCGTTCGCGGGCGGCTCAGAGCATCTAAGGAAACTTTGGCGATATCTTTACCATAAGGAAGCAAGTCAGCATCATGAACATGGAGGGAATCTGCAATTTCAGTGATGGGGCGCGAGGTAAACTCGCGAGCAATTTGTACGTCTGTTTTCATCGGATAAAATTCTAACGTGGCGTTATAGTTATGCCATGCGCCAACTGCTAATAGTCTTACTCTCTCTTGTATTCGTTACTTGTTCAAAGCCGCAATCGGATACCGCGCCTAACATATTGTTCATCCTTGCCGACGATTTGGGTTATGGCGATGTAGGTTGTTTCGGGCAGCAGTACATAAAAACGCCTAACATAGACAAATTGGCCACGCAGGGAATGAAGCTTACGCGCCATTACTCCGGTTCACCTGTTTGCGCGCCGTCACGTTGCGTGTTACTTACTGGAAAGCACACCGGAAATGCTTATATTCGTGATAACGACGAGATGAACGAGCGCGGCGATGTCTGGAACGACCCTGCATTAGAAGGGCAACGTCCACTCATCCAATCCGAAATAACGATGGGCGAACTGTTTCAAGATGCAGGTTATAACACTTCGTTTATTGGCAAATGGGGGCTTGGTTGGACGGGTACGGAAGGAGATCCCAATGCGCAAGGCTTTGATCACTTCTTTGGTTATATTTGCCAACGCGTAGCGCACAATTATTACCCCGACCATTTACACCGTAATGAGCAAACGATAAGCATCAACCCGGATGGTAGCGAAGTCGATTACGCGGCCGACTTGATGGCGAACGAGGCCCTAGATTTTTTAGACAAGACCAATGGCCAGCCATTTTTGATGGTTTACGCCACGCCGGTTCCTCACTTGGCGTTGCAGGTGCCACAGGACTCGCTCGACGAATATAAAGGCGCCTTTGAAGAAACGCCTTACGATGGCAGCAAAGGGTACCTTCCGCATGAAACTCCGCGCGCGGCTTATGCGGCAATGATTACTCGCATGGATCGCGATATTGGAGACATCCTCGCTAAGTTAGATGAGATGGGTGTCGCTGATAATACTTTAGTGGTGTTCACCTCAGACAACGGCCCGTCATGGATAGGTGGGTGCGACTTAGAATTCTTTCAATCGCAAGGCGGCCTTCGCGGACGCAAGGCGCAAGTGTATGAAGGTGGTCTTCGCGTGCCGACTGTTGTGCGTTGGCCAGGTAGGGTTTCTGCAAACAGCGAAAGTGATTACGTCAGCGCCTTCTGGGATTGGCTCCCAACATTTTGTAGTGCAGCTAACATTGAGCACCAACAGCAAGACGGACACTCGCTTGTCAATATTTTGGAAGGCGAGCAGGATACACGGCGCCCTGACCCTTTGTATTTCGAGCATGCGCGTCAAGCCCAAGCTATTATCGATGGCGATTTCAAGCTGCTGCGTTCGAAGCAGGGCGCGGACTGGGAGCTCTATAATTTACGCGAAGATTCTGCTGAGGCCCATGATTTAGCAGAGCAAAACCCAGGGAAAGTAGCGAAATTGCTAGAACGCGTTGCTGCAGCGCGTGTTAACTCGGAAATATTTCCTTTAAAGCCCGCGCTAGGAACTCCCAAATAGCATTTCTTGGTGTATAATTTACAGTCATGATTAAGAAGAAGTGGTTTGTGGTCGTTGCATTCGCTCTAGGCTATAGCCTTAGCGCGAGTAGCAAGGTGCCGCAGTCGATGTTTTTGATGTCGCTGCATACTCATTCGTCATTCAGCGAGGGTAGCGGCACCATGTACAACCACCTCGACCAAGCTAAGCAGTCGGGCTTTGATGGGGTTTTATGGACTGACCATATGGTTCGCCAGCAATACAGTAGTTATGCGCACAAGGTTGACTTTGATGATGACTTGTTTGCCGATGCCGCACGACCCGGGCTGGAACCTGATGCGTCGTTTGTTGAAAATGATCCAAATGATTTATGGAGATCTAAATTTAATACGCAAACCGTTTTCGAAGGCGATTCTTCATACGAACTAAAACTTATTAATGCGTCACCACCATACTGGGAGTACGGTAGCTTCGCATATGTTACCGAAGGACGCAAAGAACGTATTTCTTTATATGCCGAGCCGCATGTGCGCTTGATGTTAAATCTGCGAGACTTCGACGGCGAATGCTCGATTGTGGCTCGAGTTAATTTATCATCGACGCCGGATGGTAGTTTTGACGGTATACCGCGGGTTATCGAGTTCGTCCCCGGAAATATGCCAGTGCCGCCGCCAGAGCCAAATGTCAAGCGCGTGATATTGCCCGCGTTCCCGTTTCGTGCCTGGGCTCCCATAGACCTTGATATCGGTGCTGCCGCCGGCCAACTATACGGTCATAGCGTTGACCTTGGCTTTCGCACCATCGAATTCGTCGTTTATCGCCGCGGCGCGGGCCGACTAAAAATACTGTTCGACGATTTTCGCATTGAGCTAGAGGGAAGAACAGACATGCCGCTATACCGCGTCCAGAAACAAGTGGGTGCGCGGTTGGCCATACCTGAGGTAGACCAATATTTCGGTGCCGAAATTGAAGGGCCAATGGTTCAAGCCATAACTGCGCATAGCACGCGTGACCATATCGTGACTATGTTCGAAGATGATCTCCAAGAGATCATCACTTTCCCTGAAGGGGGCACGAATGCGAATAATTACCCGCAAAGCGCTGTCGATTGGGCGCAGGAGAACGACGGCGTAGCCATTTTGGCGCATATGTTCAGCGCTATACAACCAAACGTAGAGATGGACACCAGCGACGCTCATTACGTTGCCTCACGAGTGTTGGGCCGGCGGGCATGGGGCGCAGACGCTATTGAGATAGGCTACAGCATGCGTGGCCGCGGTCTTCAAGACTTTATCAAGGTCTGGGATATCTTGAGTGAATCCGGAGTCTTCATTACTGGTGTAGGTGTTACCGACGACCACACTGTTGAACCGTGGGCGGTTCGTGAAAACCGTATGGGCTCTTGGCTTATTGCCGAAGACAATTCTGGTGCTGCCTTGTGTGATGCCATCCGCAAAGGCGAGGTGTTCTTTGGTGACCCCTTTGTGTTTAATCCCAACGGCAGGGTCGGGTTCGCTGAAATAAATGATAACTTCAGGATGGGCGATGTGGTCAAGACCGCCGCTAATCAGTGGTATGACATTCGCATGTTTGTCAGTGGTGCTCGCGGTAGTCACGATTTAGTCCTGTTCAAGAATGGAATTGAAGCGAAGCGTTATGACTTTAACGGCAACCAGCTAGACATTACCGAGTCCGTTCGAGTTTCACCAGGCGATTGGTTGCGCCTTGAAGTCCGAGATAACGCTGAACAGCCAGTGGTTTTGTCGAACCCAATTTACTTCATCGACTACAGTGAAACCCCACCTGTCAATCGTCGACCGTAACTGTTAAAGTGTTGATGATGATTAACATCGGAAAACCTTTTTTTGTGCTACTTTGTTGCGGCCTGCTTGCCTCTTGTGGCAAGGCACCTGTTGGGCCTCCGACCATGCAGCCGAACTTGTTGATGGTTACTTTTGATACTCTGCGCGCAGATCATCTTGGAGCCTATGGCAGTAGTGCAGGCTTGACGCCGAATTTTGATGCTCTAGCATCGAAGTCAGTGATGTTTGATAACGCTTATGCCGTAAGCTCAACTACAGCGCCGTCGCACGCCACTATTTTTTCAGGGCTTTACCCTAACGAACATGGTGTTCTAAAAAATGGGATAGAGCTCTCGGGCGATGTGACTACAGTTGCTGAAGTGCTGCGCGATAATGGCTACAGTACCGCAGCCTTTGTGAGCAGCTACGCCGTGAATCAGCTATTTGGTTTAGATCAGGGTTTTGACCTTTACGACGAAGACTTCAATTTTAAACGCAGGCGCTTGGGGGTGCTTACTGCGGAGGCCGCAGGTGAGTGGATTAGTGAGCAGCCGAACGACAAGCCCTGGTGTGTTTGGGTGCATTTCATGGACCCTCACAAGCCTTATAAGCAACCTGCTGAGTACCTAGACCCTTACATAACCTCAGAGTTAGAGGGAAATGATTTAGACATGGCAAGCTACAACGGCGCGGTGGCTTATATGGATAGCGCCTTACCGGCTTTGCTGAGTTCCATTGATACGCAGCAAGCAGCAGCAGGTACTTTAATGGCGATTACTGCCGACCACGGAGAGTTGTTTGGTGAGCACGGTTACTTTGGCCATGGTACTGGCTTGTACCAAGACGTCATGCGTGCGCCGCTTATTTTCAATCATTCTACTCTGCCGGCTTCACGCTTTACAAAAGACGTAGGCTTGATCGATTTCGCTCCGACAGTCCTTGATTTGTTAAATATTGAGTTTGGCGTTGAAGTCTCGGGTATCAGTCTGCTGCCTTTTGCCGGCGAGGGTGTTGCTCCTGCACGCCCGTTGTTCATGCAGCGTCGCATCTTTGATGAAGAGAGTATAGCGCCTATCTTGGAGGCAACTGGAGCAAATGTCGAAGGGTCGCAGTGGTCTGTCATTGACGGCGGCTATAAATTAATCATGGCTCCCGATGCCGGCGAGATCGAGCTCTACCACTTGGTTATAGACCCAGACGAGCTGACTAACTTGGCGGATGTCGAGTCCGAGGCAAAGCAATTGCGCCGGATGCAGCAAGTGTTAAGCGATATGCTCGATGCGCAGACTTTACGCGTGAGTATTACCGATTTGAGTCCCGAGGTTTTGCAAAACCTCGAGCAACTCGGATACGCTAAGTGAGCTCTTAAGAATTACGAATTGTAACTCGTGGCCATATCGGCCAAAGAAATCGCTTTAATCTTGCCAGCTTGGCCAGCGGTGTTAAATGCTTCGTAACGCAGCATACAAATCTCGGTCATCGCCGTCATCGCTGGGGTCAGATACTTGCGTGGATCGAAAGCCTCGGGTGACTCTTGGAATACCTTGCGAATCGCAGCAGTAATCGCCATGCGATTATCCGTATCAATATTCACTTTGCGCACGCCAACTTTAATCCCCTTAACAATCTCTTCGACAGGCACGCCGTAGGTTTGCTTCATTGCGCCGCCGTTTTCGTTAATCAAATCTTGCAAGTTCTGCGGCACCGTTGAGGAGCCGTGCATAACTAAGTGCGTGTTGGGAATTGCCGCGTGAATGTCAGCCAAGCGGTCCATCGCTAGAATGTCACCTGTTGGCTCGCGTGTAAATTTGTAAGCGCCGTGCGAAGTACCAATTGCAATCGCTAGAGCATCGACACCAGTCTTCTCAACGAAGTCTTTGGCTTGCACCGGATCGGTAAGCAGCATATCCATCGAAAGAGCGCCTTCAAAACCATGGCCGTCTTCTTTCTCGCCTTCGCCTGTTTCAAGTGAGCCTAAGCAACCAAGCTCGCCTTCTACTGAGACACCTACTTTGTGAGCGATATCAACCACTGACTTCGTTACATCAACATTGTATTCGTAACTAGCAGGAGTCTTGCCATCGACCTCGAGCGAACCGTCCATCATTACGGATGAAAATTCGGCATCAATTGCCGACTTGCAGGTATCAAGCGCGTTGCCGTGATCGAGGTGCATACACAGAGGGATTTCCGGATACATTTCAACAGCCGCGCGAATCAAATGCGTGAGTACAGTGTCGTTGGCGTACTGGCGCGCGCCACGACTAGCTTGCATGATTACGGGCGCGTCGCATCGTTTGGCAGCAGCCATGATTGCGAGCATTTGCTCCATGTTATTGATGTTGAATGCCGGTACGCCGTAATCGTTTTCAGCGGCGTGATCAAGTAACTGTCGTAATGAGATTAAAGCCATGATGCAAAGAATACTCTATCTTCAAGTGGTTTGCTAACAATTATCTTTGAAGAATTGGGTGTGGCGGCCACTCTCAGCACCGCGATTTATGTAGTGGGTGCCTTGCGCAAGAGTGCGCCTAGGATAAAACTGTTATCATGTCACTATGCTGCAAAAATACGATGAACGAAATGCTGATTTAATAGTCAATATCGGTGGTGAATTAGTCCACCGCGACGAAGCACGGATCTCACCTTTTGACTCACTCGCCCAAGGTGGTGATGGCGTATGGGAAGGTCTGCGACTTTACGATGGCCAGATATTCCGACTTGACACGCACTTGGCTAGACTGCGCTCGTCAGCAAAAGCGTTGGCATTTGCTGATATCCCGACGGACGCCGAAATGACTGAGCAAATTGCCCGTACTTTGGCTGCTAATAGCATGCGCGATGGCGTTCATATCCGCTTAACTTTATCGCGTGGCGAGAAGATGACATCCGGAATGGATCCACGGCTGAATACTAAAGGGAGTCTGTTGATAGTATTAGCCGAATATAAGGCTCCGGTTTATGACAAGGCTGGATTGAAGCTCATGACATCTGCGGTGCGTAGATTCCGCCCTGATACTCTTGATCCGAATATTCACCATAACAATTTGGTGCAGTCAATCATGGCGAAGGTGCAGGCCAATGCTGCGGGTGCCGATGATGCATTGATGCTCGATACTCAAGGTTTTGTCGCTGAGACTAATGCGACGCATGTTTTTATCGTCGACGGCGGGGTGTTGCGTACGCCGACCACTCGTGCTTGCCCTGAGGGAGTGACGCGCGACACGGTTCTGAAAATATGCGCGGCCAATAATATTGCGTGTGAGGTCGGCGACATTTCTTTGACGGCTGTTTACCGTGCCGACGAAATGTTCTGCACCGGCACCATGGGCGAGATTGCAGCAATAGGCGAAGTCGATGGCCGCATGATTGGTGATGGCAATTGTGGGCCGGTGGCAGCAAAGCTCTCAGCG
>Ga0257121_1000816_pt1 | contig 24918 bp, 21 predicted proteins | sample SI106_100metaG_FD_190180 | JGI IMG/M metagenome (GOLD analysis project Ga0257121, IMG submission 190180) | Marine microbial communities from Saanich Inlet, British Columbia, Canada - SI106_100 | ecosystem: Environmental > Aquatic > Marine > Inlet | place: Canada: British Columbia | collected...
AGATCCAAATCATCCAACAATGACAGTAACTGCAGGAATAGATCCAGCAGAAGTTTTTATGATAAAAACTTATTGCCCAAGTATTGATATTTTGGGTGTTAATACTTATGGAGGAGTACAGTATCTTGCTGATGCAGTTAGAATGTTCGGCTGGGAGAAGCCTTATATGGTAACAGAATGGGGCCCCTATGGGCATTGGGAGTCACCAATGACAACATGGGGAGTTGCTATTGAGGCAACAAGTAAAGAGAAAGCAAATTTTAGAGAGATAGCATACAAGTCTATTAGCAAGGATGTAGACTTATGTTTAGGGAGCTATGCTTTTTTATGGGGGTATAAACAAGAACAAACCCCAACATGGTATGGTCTTTTTACGAAAGACGGACATTCAACACAAAGTATTGATGTATTAAATAGTTATTGGAATGGAAGCGAGAGAAATAAAGCTCCAGTTCTTAATACCTTTCTGTTAAATAATTTAGATAAGAAAGAAAGTATAAAATTAAAAAGAGGTGAAGAGTATTTTTTTAGCTATGATGTTACTGACGAAGAGAACGATAGTCTGTCATATGAATTTCAATTAATGCCTGAGAGTATTGACAAGAAAGCAGGAGGGGATTTTGAAAAAACACCAGAATCAATTTCTTTTACAATTGTTGAAAATTTAGATAATAAATTAGTTATAAAAGTACCATTAAAGTCAGGTCCTTATAGATTTTTTATTTATGTTCGTGATTCTAATAAAAACGTAGCTACTGCAAATATTCCATTTTATGTTAAATAATTTTAATAACTAATTTATGTCACCAATAAACCTATCTATTGATTGTGTTGTATTAGGATTTGATGAAGATCAAAAACTTAAAGTTTTGTTAATTAAAAAATTTATTAATGAAAAGAATGATTATCAATTTGCATTACCAGGGGATTTGGTAGGTTTGAATGAAGATCTTCTTTCTGGAGCTCAAAGGATATTAAATAGTTTAACTTCCATAGATAATCTATTTTTAGATCAATTTTCAGTTTTTGGGAATCCTGAAAGAACTAAACATAAGAAAGATCAATCTTGGCTTAAAATGTATCGTAAAGAGCCAAAAGAAAGGGTTGTAACAGTAGGTTATATTGCTTTAGTGAAAATGGAAGATTACATACCTCATGCATCTTCATTTGCTATTGATGCAGAATGGGTTGAGTTAAATAAAGTGTCTTCTGAATTAGCATTTGATCATAATTTGATTTTAAATAATGGAATAGAATATTTAAGAAATCAATTAGATCATAAATTAGTAACTAATTTATTGCCATCAAAATTTACTTTATCTCAATTACAAAATTTATATGAAATATTATTAGATCAAAAATTAGATAAAAGAAACTTTAGAAAAAATGTATCTAAAGATATTTTAATAATTAAAACAGATGAAAAACAAAAAGGTGTTGCTCATAAGCCTGCTCATCTATACACTTATAAAAATAGCGAGAATTAAATTTATTGAATAGAAGATTACTTTTAATAACTAAGATCTTAAAAAACTTATTTTTATTGAATGTCTATTTTTAATAAAAATTATATCCTTATTTCGAACTTCTTTAAGGTTATTTAGAATGCAAAAAGACCCCAATTAAGGGGTCTTTATCGTTGTAGCGGGGGCCAGACTCGAACTGACGACCTTTGGGTTATGAGCCCAACGAGCTACCAACTGCTCCACCCCGCGATTTATGGCTGCAAATATACTGCTATAAATTAATTTGCCAATCATTATAATAAAATTATTTCTGTAGATTAAAAAGTTTACTTTTGCGGTCATGGTATCAGTAAATAATTTATCCCTCTATTTCGGCGGTCAGGACATTTTTAAAAACATCTCTTTTATGGTAAATAAAGGAGATAAAATTGGGCTCACAGGTAAGAATGGAGCGGGAAAGTCGACCCTACTAAAGGTTTTGGCAAAGGATTTAACGCCTAATAATGGTAATGTTTCTGTACCAAATGGGATTGTTGTCGGGTTTTTAAGACAGGATTTGGAATTTGAAGATGGTAGAACTGTATTGGAAGAAGCGCAAACTTCATTTGAATTTCTTAATGATGTAGAAATTAGAATGAATGAAGCAAATAAACAATTGACTGAGCGTACAGATTATGAAAGTGACGCTTATTTGGATATAATTAATGAATTTAATGTTCTGGAGGAACAATTCAGAATGGCAGGTGGACATGATACTGCAGCTGAAATTAGCCAAGTCTTATCAGGTTTAGGGTTTTCACAATATGACTTTGAACGTCAGACTACTGAGTTTAGTGGAGGGTGGCGTATGCGAATTGAATTGGCTAAAATTCTTTTAATGAAACCGGAATTATTATTGTTGGATGAGCCTACCAATCATTTGGATATTGAATCTATCATGTGGTTGGAAAGGTGGCTGAAAAACTATAGTGGAGCGGTAGTATTAGTTTCACATGATAGATTGTTTTTAGATGCGTCAACTAATAGAACTATTGAAATAGCTTTTTCAAAAATTAATGATTATAAAGCCTCTTATAGTAAGTACTTAGCTTTACGTGAGGATAGGTTGGAAAAACAGATTCAGGCAAAGAAAAATCAGAATAAATATATTGAGGAAACAAAAATTTTGATTAATAAATTTAGAGCGAAAAAGAATAAAGCTTCTTTTGCTCAATCTTTAATTAAAAAATTAGACAAGCTAGAAATTATTGAAGTAGAGCAGGAGGATGTTGCGCGTATGCAATTCCGTTTCCCTCCAGCTCCTCATTCAGGAAAAATGAGTCTGGAAGTAAAGAATGCTTCTAAGAGTTATGGTGATTTAAATGTATTAGATAAGATAAATCTTGAAATAGTAAGAGGAGATAAGCTTGCTTTTGTAGGTAAGAATGGTGAAGGAAAATCTACTTTGGCAAAAATGATAGTAAAGGAACTTGATTTTACTGGAGAGATACAGTTAGGTCACCAAGTAAAGATGGGGTATTATGCTCAGAATCAAGCTGAATTTTTAGATGAAAACTTAACAGTTTTAGAAACTATTGAGCAGGCTGCTACTGAGGATACCGCTGGTAGAGTGCGTTCTATTTTAGGTTCTTTCTTGTTTAGTAATGATGAAGTAAAAAAGAAAGTTAAAGTACTTTCTGGAGGGGAGCGTGCTAGGGTTGCGTTGTGTAAATTATTACTAAAACCCTATAACTTATTAGTGATGGATGAGCCAACTAATCACTTGGATATTACTTCTAAGGAACTTTTGAAAAAAGCTTTGAATAATTATGATGGAAGTTTAATTGTTGTTTCGCACGATAGAGAATTTTTACAAGGACTTACTCAGAAGGTGTATGAGTTTAAAAATCAGAATATTAAAGAGTACGTTGGTGATATTGATACTTTTCTTTCTGAAAAGGATTTGGAAAATTTCAAGCAATTAGAAAGTTCTCAAAAGGAACAAAAGAAAACGAAACAGAACAAATCAGTTGATCAATTATCTTATGCACATCAGAAAAATCAGCTGAAAAAGTTAAAAAAATTACAAAATAGGATTAGTAAGTTGGAAAAGCAAATTGAAATTCTGGATAAATCTCAAAAACAAATAGATGCTGACTTAGCTATTCCTGAGAAATTTAGTGAGTTGTCGAAAACAGAAGGGTTTTTTGCAGATTATGAGAATAATCAACTAAAACTGCAAGAATTGGAAGTCGAGTGGGAACAAGTTGCTGAACAATTAGAAAATATTAAGTAGTTATTTATATCGAGTAAATAGTGAGATGCTATGCTATGCATAGTATTTAATTTTGAATATTTTAATTTTGTCTCAGAATTTATTTTAAAAATTAAAAATTATGAAAAAGATACTATTAACATTAGCATTGGGTATAACAATAATAATAGCTAATGCACAAACAGATGTAGTGGGAAAAAAATACATTTATGAATTTAGAGATGGAACCACAATTATCGGAACTTTTGTTAAAGATGAAGGAGGTAATATCTATATTAATGATTTGGAAGGAAAGGAAACTTATCTTCCAAGAGTTATGGTTGCTCAAATACATGAATTGACGGATGATAATTTTAAAAATGAAGAATATTGGTTCCCAAATTTGCATGACACAAGGTATTTCTTTTCTCCTTCAGCATTTGGTTTAGAACAAGGAGAGGGATATTTTGGTCATTCTTATTGGATGCTTTGGCAAGCTCAATATGGTATCTCAGACGAGTTATCTATTGGAGGAGGAACTACTCTTTGGGGCTTCCCAGGCACTTTAAATGCTAAGTATTCTTTTAATATTCACAATGATATAAATGCAGCTATGGGTTGGTTCTGGGTAGGAGATCTGTTTGGTTTCTCAGATGGAGAAATGGGTAGTGTGTTAAATATGCCTTATGCTGTTGTTACTAAAGGATCAAAAGAGAATAATTTTACATTTGGTGCTGCATACAATTTATCTACTCCATTTGAAGATGTCATGGAACCTGAAGATAGATCTTCTGTGGAAAGAATAGTACTGAATTTAGGAGGGACATTTAGAGCAGGCAGAAGATTTGCTTTTGTTTTTGAGGCTTGGCTATTAAATTCAACTGATAATTTAGGAAATAAAGAAATTCACATAATGGGTGGTCCAGGGATAAGATATTTTAGAAAAATGAATAGAGTGACTGCTAGAAATGGAGCTGGAGCTAAGACATGGGATTTTCAATTAATGCATTTTCCTGGAATGGGAGAAGATGGTGGACCAAATTTTATCCCTATGTTTGGAGCCTCTCAAAAATTCTAAAATTATAAAAAAATTATAATAAAGGGTAACCGATAAGGTTGCCCTTTTTTCGTTTATTTGCAAAATGGAACACAAAGCAGGATATGTAAATATTATAGGTAATCCTAATGTAGGCAAGTCTACGTTGATGAATGCTTTAATTGGACAAAAACTCTCTATTATTACGCATAAGGCACAGACAACTCGCCATAGGATTCTAGGGATTTTAAACGAAAAAGAATATCAGATTGTATTTTCTGATACTCCTGGAGTAATTGAACCTACCTATAAGTTACAAGAAAACATGATGAATTTTGTGCATTCATCCCTTCAAGATGCTGATGTACTTATTTATATGATTGAGGTTGGTGAAAAAGGATTGAAAGATCAAAAACTTTTTGAAAGGTTGAAAAAAACATCAGTACCAATTTTGATGTTATTGAATAAAATTGATTTAGCAGAACAAGATTTTGTTGAACAGGAAATGGAAAGGTGGGGAGCTGAGTTGCCAAATGCTGAGCTTTTACCAATATCTGCTTTAAATAACTTTAACCTTGATGTTATCAAGAAAAAAGTAGTTGAAATGTTGCCTGTTTCTCCTCCTTATTATGATAAGGATGCAATTACGGATAAATCCGAACGCTTTTTTATTGAAGAGATTATACGTGAGAAAATCTTAAAACATTATAAAAAAGAAATTCCTTATTCTGTACAAATTGAAGTGGAAGAGTTTTTTGAAGTGGAAGATATAATCAGAATTAGAGCAATAATTTATGTGATGCGTGAAAGCCAAAAAGGAATCATTATTGGTCATAAAGGATTGGGATTAAAGCGTATTGGTACAGAGGCAAGAAGAGATATTGAAACAATGCTAGATAAAAAAGTGTTTTTAGCAACTCCAGTAAAGGTGAAAAAGAACTGGAGAAATGATAATCAGCAGTTAAAAAAATTCGGATACGAATAATGAGTAATATTGTAGCAATTGTAGGAAGACCAAATGTTGGTAAATCCACCATTTTTAATCGTTTTACGGAAAGTAGACAGGCCATTACTGATGAGGTAAGTGGGGTAACTCGTGATAGACATTACGGGAAAGCGGAATGGAATGGGCGTGAGTTCTCAGTAATTGATACTGGAGGGTATGTTCAAGGGAGTGATGATATCTTTGAGGCTGAAATTAGAAAGCAAGTAGAGTTAGCAATAGATGAAGCTAATGTTATTTTGTTTTTGGTTGATGCTAAGGCTGGAATTACTGATTTGGATCAGGCAGTAGTTAAACTGCTTAGGAAATCAAATAAGAAGCTAGTTCTTGGAGTGAATAAAGTAGATAATAAGCGTTTGCTAGAAGATTCTGTTGAATTTTATAATTTAGGAGTTGGAGAATATGTTCCTTTTTCTTCAATCAGTGGAAGTGGTACAGGGGAGTTGCTGGATGAGTTATTAAAACATTTTGATGATGATGTTGAGTCAGATGATGATGATACTCCTAAATTTGCAGTTATTGGCAGACCAAATGTTGGGAAATCATCTTTCATAAATGCACTTATTGGTAAGAAACAAAATATTGTAACTGATATAGCGGGTACTACTCGTGATTCTTTAAATACAAAGTTCAATAAGTTTGGTTTTGATTTTACTTTGGTTGATACTGCCGGGCTTAGAAAAAAGAAAAACGTATATGAGGATTTAGAATTTTATTCTGTAATGCGTTCAGTTCGTGCTATTGAGCATTGTGATGTTTGTGTTCATGTGATTGATGCAACTAGAGGTTTTGAATCTCAAGATCAAAGAATTTTTCATATTGCTGATAAAAATAAAAAAGGAGTTGTAATTTTAGTTAATAAGTGGGATTTACAAAATAAATCAACTGAAACTGCTAAAAAAGCTGAAGAACAGATTAAAGCAAAAATTGCTCCTTTTATTGATGTTCCTGTTGTGTTCGTATCAGCTTTGCATAAGCAAAGGTTGTTAAAAGGATTAGAGGCAGCTATTCAGGTGCATAAAAACAGATCGCAAAGAATAGCTACCTCAGTATTAAATGAAGTGATGCTACCATTAATTGATCATCATCCACCTCCTGCAACAAAAGGAAAATATATTAGGATAAAGTATTGCATGCAGTTGCCAACTGATACGCCAACTTTCGTGTTTTTTGCCAACTTACCTCAATATATTAAAGACCCATATAAACGCTATATTGAGAATCAATTACGCCAACATTTTGATTTTTCAGGAGTTCCTATTCAAATTTATTTCCGACAAAAATAATAGATTTAATCTAGTAATTTGTAAAGTATTATGCTTAACATAATACTTTATTTTGTGTTGTTTAGTTTTACCAATATTAATCAACACATAAATTTGAAATGAAGAATTTTGTTTTTTTAAGTGTAGTGTTCTTTTTCTTTGCTTCTTGTACAAATGTTTATTTTGTTAATTCGCAACCTGAAGGATTAGAGCCACTAACTGAAATACCAGAAAATCTACAAGGAATTTATGCTTTTACTGACTCTATAATTGTAACTTCAAATACTATTGGGGAGGATACCTTAGGGAAAAGCTTAATTGTAAAAAAAAGAGGGAATTTTTATTACTTAAATTACTTTGAGGATAGTGTGTATTCCTTAACAGTTGTAAAAATTGTAAAATGCCTTAGTTTTGAAGATTTTGAAGTTTTTCACCCGAAAATAACAGATGATAACAAAGAAATTTTTAATGTTGTAGAGGTAAAATCAAAAACTTATGGATCTGTAGAGTCAAAAGAGTATATTGTTGATAATGTAAGTGTTGTGCAGTTGAGTGAAATATTCTCAAATGGTGGGGGGGAAGGTAAACTTATCAGGATAAAATAAATTTTATTATCTTTAACAAAAAAATATTTATTATGAAGAAAATGACAACAACACTGCTTTTTACTTTTGCTGGCTTACTTGCATTTTCGCAAACTAATGCTGATATAGTAGGACAATGGTATAATGCTAAAAAGGATGCAGTTATTACACTTTTTGAAGAAAACGAAACAGTTTCCGGAAAAATTACTTGGATGCAGTTTCCAAATGATGATAATGGAAACCTAAAAAAAGGCCCTTTAAATCCTGATGAAAAATTAAAATTCCGAGTTAGAATAGATATGCTTATGATGTCTAGTTTTCCTTTTACTGGCAGATCATCTACTTGGATAAGAAAATTGAATTAATATGCAGTTAGATAAATTTTGTCAGAGCTGTCATATGCCTAAGAATGCTGATATGTTTAAAGCAGGAACTGAAAAAGATGGTTCTTTGAATGGCGACTACTGTAGTAACTGTTATGATAGTGGTGAATTTTCCATGTCGGACACTATAAAAACAGCTAAAGATATGCAGGAGATGGTTAAACAGCGACTCAAAAAACAAGGAATTGGTAAAGTTAAAAGGTGGTTTTATACCATTGGAATTCCAAGGTTGGGTAGATGGAAAAAATAATAAATAAAAAAGCCGAGCATTTGCTCGGCTTTTCTTTTTTATGTTGAAGTTGATTAGTTAATTCCTATAAGTTCTACTTCAAACACTAGAGTTTCTCCGGGTCCAATTAAACCTCCTGCTCCTTTATCTCCATAAGCTAATGCTGAAGGAATAGTAAGTTTCCATTTATCACCAACACTCATTAATTGTAAAGCTTCAACCCAGCCTGAGATAACTTGAGTTACGCCAAATTGTGCTGGCTCTCCTCTATCGACTGAACTATCAAATACAGTTCCATCGGTAAGCATACCATGATAATGTACAGTGACTTGATCATTAGCTGTTGGTTTTGCTCCGCTTCCAGTATTGATTATTTCATATTGTAATCCGCTTTCAGTTGTTATTACTCCTTCTTTAGCTCCATTTTTAGCAAGGTATTCTGTTCCTGCTTCTCCAGCTTTAGCACTTTTTTCAGCAGCTAATTTTCCGAAATAATCTTGCAATACTTGCATACTCTCTTCTTCCGAAATATCTAAATCATTTCCTGCGAATACATCTTTAAATGCTTTTGCTACTGCATTTGCATCAATAGTGTCTAGTCCTTGTGCTTCAACTCCTGTTGCCACATTTACGCCTAAACTGTAACTTACTTTTTCCATTTCTGTTTCTGGTGTTTTGTCAGTTGCATCATTAGAGCATGAGCTCAAAACAATCGCAAAACCAACGATTAATAATTGTATTGTTTTATTCATAGTATATATTTTTAAAAGATTTATAAATTTGTTTGCAAAACTACAATTATTGTTCGCTTTTCCTTGAAAATAAGTAGTTCATTTTTCTATATTTGGCTTTTGGAAAATTAAATAATAATAAATGGAAATAATAAAAACCCCAATAGAAGGTTTGCTAGTTATAAAGCCTAAAATTTTTGGAGATGATAGAGGGCATTTCTTTGAAAATTGGAGTAAAGAATCATTTGCTAAAAATGGTTTAGATTTAGATTTTGTTCAGGAGAATCAGTCGCTTTCAAGTAAGGGTGTGTTAAGAGGTTTGCATTTTCAGAATCCACCTTTTGCACAAGGTAAGCTAGTAAGAGTGATTAAGGGTTCAGTTTTGGATATTACGGTGGATATTAGAAAAAATTCACTAACCTACGGTCAGCATTTTTCAATTGAACTTAATGAAGAAAATAAAACTATTTGTTGGATCCCACCTGGATTTGCTCATGGTTTTATAGCACTCGAGGATGACACAATTTTCTCATATAAATGTACAGGAGTTTATAATTCAGCATCTGAAGATGCATTGCTTTGGAGTGACAAAGACTTAAATATTGACTGGGGAGCTATCAACCCATTAGTCTCTGACAAAGATTTAGTTGCAGGAAGTTTTAAGGATTTTGTAAGTCAATTTTAACATGCAGAAAACACACATTTATTTTTTAGGATTATCATTGGTGATTTTTGCGTTTGCTCAGCTTTTTATTTATGCAAGCGAATTAAGGAATGATGATGAGTTACATCAGCAACAGTTTAATATTAAATACGGAATTTTTGCTATTTTACAGCCTCAAGGTTTGAGTTTTGCAGGAGAAGAAATTCCAATAAATTCTCCTGAAATTTGGGAAAGAATTGATAAAGAACTACTTAAAAACACCTATTGGCAGTCAAATACTATGCTATTTTTTAAAAAAGCAAATAAGTATTTTCCAATTATTGAGCCTATCTTGAAAAAGAATAATGTCCCTGATGATTTTAAGTACTTAGCTTTAATTGAAAGTGGATTGGAAAATGTGGTTTCTCCTGCTGGAGCTGCAGGTTTTTGGCAAATTTTAAAAGGCACAGCTCGAGAGCATGGATTAGAAGTAAATTCGGCTATAGATGAACGCTATAATTTAGAAAAATCTACTCAGGTTGCCTGTGAATATTTGAATGATGCTTATACTAAGTTTGGCAGTTGGACTATGGCTGCAGCTTCCTATAACATGGGAAAAAATGGTGCGCGCAGAAGAATAGCGGAACAAGGGACAAATAATTATTATAATTTGCATCTAAATTCAGAAACAGGTCGATATGTATTTAGAATTATTGCAGTTAAAGATATTATGGAAAATCCCAAAGAATATGGGTTTATGTTTCGTGCAAAAGATTTGTATACAATGCCTGAATATAGAACTATAGAGGTGGATTCTACTATTACTAATTTAAGTGATTTTGCAATATCAAATGGAATAAATTATAAACTGTTAAAGCAGTTTAATCCTTGGTTGAGAGCTTCTTCTTTACCAGATAAATCAAGAAAAAAGTATTTTTTAAAAATTCCAACTAATACTGATTTACTAGTATTTGATGATTTGGAAATTCAATCTTATTCAGAAGACTAGCATGGCAAGTCAAAAAGATAAAATATCAATTTATGGTGCTCGTGTTCATAATTTAAAAAATATAAATCTTCAAATACCTAGAAATAAATTAGTTGTGTTTACCGGTAAAAGTGGGAGCGGAAAATCATCATTAGCTTTCGATACTATTCATGCAGAAGGACAAAGACGATATTTAGAAACCTTTAACGCCTATGCCCGTCAGTTCTTAGGAAATATGGAGCGTCCAGAAGTAGATAAGATTACAGGATTAAGTCCTGTTGTAGCTATTGAACAAAAGACTACTTCCAAAAACCCAAGATCTACAGTAGGAACAATTACTGAAATTTATGATTATTTGCGCTTGCTCTACTCCAGAGTAGGGACGGCCTATTCGTATAAGTCAGGAAAAAAAATGGTACGGTTTACAGATGAACAAATTTTAGATTTAATACAATTAGATTTTAAGAATAAACCTATTAATGTTTTGGCGCCTATTGTCCGATCTAGAAAAGGACATTATGCTGAGCTTTTTCATCAGTTAGCTAAAAAAGGATATTTAAAAGTTAGAGTAGATGGTGAAATTATCGATATAACCCCTTCTCTAAAGTTGGATAGATATAAAACGCATGATATTGAAGTGGTGATTGATCGCTTAAAAGTAACCGAACCAAATAAAAAACGATTATTCTCTTCTTTGAAATTAGCAATGGAAGATGGTGATGGTGTAATGATGGTGATTGAGAAATCAGCTACAACACCAAGATATTTTTCAAGGGCGTTAATGTGTCCTGACACAGGAATTGCTTATAAAAATCCTGAACCAAATTCTTTTTCTTTTAACTCTCCAAAAGGAGCATGTAAAGTATGTAATGGCTTAGGGAAATTTAAGATTGTAGATGAAGAAAAAATATTACCAAATAAAGATTTAAGTATTAATATGGGAGGAATAGCTCCTATTGCAAATCGTAAATCAGATTGGATATTAGAACAAATTGAATTGATTGGAAAGAAGTTTGATTTCACCTTAAATACTCCTATTGATAAAATTCCAATGGAAGGAATTGATGCAATATTATATGGACTTACTGAAAATCTTAAAGTAAAATTAAAGTCAGCAGGAATTTCTAAAACTTATAAATTACATTTTGATGGGATTGTGAATATTATTGAAAAGCAATCTAAATTTCCATATGTAAAATCTATTGAAAAGTGGGCAGGTAAATATATGTCGGAACACGATTGTAAAAGCTGTAACGGGAGTAGATTAAATATTGAATCGTCTCATTTTAAAGTGGCTAATAAAAGCATTAATGAAGTGTCAAGTTTGGATATTTCTTCTTTTTCTAAGTGGGTTTTTACTATTGCAAAATCTTTAAATGAGAATGAATTAAAAATTGCAAATCAGATTGTCAAAGAGCTAACTAAGCGTTTGCAATTCATTATTGATGTTGGATTGCCCTATCTTTCATTAAACAGAAGTTCAAAAACATTAAGTGGAGGTGAGGCGCAAAGGATTCGTTTGGCAACTCAAATAGGGACACAACTAACTAATGTTCTTTATATACTAGACGAGCCTAGCATAGGGTTACATCAAAGGGATAATTGGAAATTGATAAATTCTTTAAAGAAATTACGAGATATTGGAAATTCAGTTATTGTTGTGGAGCATGATAAAGACATGATTAAATCAGCTGATTTTATTGTTGATTTGGGTCCTGGAGCTGGAGTGCATGGTGGGGAAGTAGTTTCTGAAGGCGATTATCAAACTATTATAAATGACAATCATATTACAGCTGACTATTTAAATGGTAATCAAAAAATTGAAGTGCCTAAAAAGAGGAGAAAAGGGAATGGAAAGACTTTAACGATTAGGGGAGCTAGAGGAAATAATTTAAAAAATATAGATGTTGAGATTCCTTTGGGGTTGTTGTGTTGTGTTACGGGAGTTTCAGGAAGTGGAAAGTCAACCTTAATAAACGAAACTCTGTATCCTATTTTGAATAAGCATTTCTATAGAGGGGAAAAAGAGCCTTTACCGTATAAAAGTATTGACGGTTTAGCGCATTTGGATAAGGTTATTGAGGTGGATCAATCCGCTATTGGTCGTACTCCAAGGTCTAACCCAGCTACTTATACGGGTGTATTTTCTGATATTAGAGCTTTGTTTTCGAATCTTCCAGAATCGAAAATTAGAGGATATAAAGTAGGGCGTTTTTCGTTCAATGTTGTTGGTGGTAGGTGTGAAGGCTGTATGGGTGGGGGAATGAAAGCTATAGAAATGAACTTTTTGCCTGATGTTGAGATACATTGTGAGGATTGTAATGGAAAACGTTATAATCGTGAAACTTTAGAAGTTCGTTTTAAAGGGAAATCAATTTTTGATGTATTGAATTTAACCATTAATCAGGCGGTTGATTTCTTTGAGGCAATTCCATCGATTTATCGAAAAATAAAAACATTGAAAAATGTTGGTTTGGGCTATATTACTTTAGGTCAATCGGCAACTACTCTAAGTGGAGGAGAAGCGCAAAGAATCAAATTAGCATCTGAACTTTCTAAAAAAAGTACAGGAAACACTTTTTATATTTTGGATGAACCTACTACAGGGTTGCATTTTGAGGATGTAAAAGTCTTTCTAAAAGTAATTGATACTATAGTTGATAAAGGAAATACGGTATTGATTATTGAACATAATTTGGATGTAATTAAGATGGCAGACCATATTATTGATATTGGTAAAGAAGGTGGAGATAAAGGAGGACAGCTGATTTGTAACGGAATTCCAGAAAGTATCGTAAAGCGCAAGGATAGTTATACTGCTAAATGCCTAAAAGATGAATTGCAATAAATTTATTATATTAGAGGCTTAAATTAAATGAGATTGAATATGAATACAGATGAGAGAAAAATTAAGAGAGCTTTTAAAGAAAAGAATTGGAATGCGACAAAAACCTCAGATTCATGGCAAATTTTTAAAATCATGTCAGAGTTTGTTCAAGGGTTTGAAACCATGTCAAAAATAGGACCTTGTGTTTCAGTATTTGGTTCGGCCCGTACAAAACCGGATAATAAATTTTACAAACAAGCTGAAGAGATTGGTTACCTGCTTACTCAAAATGGTTATGGTGTTATTTCTGGTGGTGGGTTGGGAATTATGGAAGCAGCTAATAAAGGAGCTGTCAGAGGTGAAGGGAAATCGGTAGGTTTAAATATTGAGCTTCCTTTCGAACAATCTTCTAACCCTTATATTGATAATGATAAACTGATTAATTTTGATTATTTCTTTATTAGAAAAGTGATGTTTGTGAAATATGCACAAGGTTTTATAGTTTTTCCTGGTGGGGTAGGTACTTTAGATGAGCTATTTGAAGCTATTACTTTAATACAAACTCAGAAGATAGGAAAGTTCCCAATTGTATTAGTAGGAAAAGCCTATTGGGAGGGTTTGTTATCCTGGATAAAAGAGGTTATGCTAGCGAAAGAACAAAATATCAGCATAGAAGATTTAGATTTGTTTAATGTAGTGGAGACACCAATAGAGGCAGTTGATATTGTAAATAATTTCTATAAGAAATACACCTTAAAACCTAATTTTTAGGATATAGTGTGCATTCCTGATTTTTTTTCTATTTTTACGGCAATCTAAAAATCACACTAATGAATCAATTTTTGAAACAAGCGCTTGTTCTTTGTGCTTTAATATCTTCAATATCTGTTTTTGCACAAAAAGGAAATTATGATGTGGAACCAATTATGCCATTTCAACCAATGTTTTCATTTGGTACGGCTTATCATAGTTTTCAAGGCGATATAATGGGCCCTGAAACTAACTCATTGTTAGGTAATATGGGGTATAGAGCAGGGATACGTTTAAATATTTCACAAAATGTAGATGCTTCTTTTTTATTTTCAAACACTAGTTTTTTTGAGAAAAATGAGGATGCAAGTTTTGAATCGAATGTAAATGCAGTTGGTTTGCACTTTGGATATACTTTAAATAGTGCCTTTAAACAATCTCGTATTAATCCTTACCTAACTGCCGGTTTACAAAGTTTAAGTTTCAAAACATTAAATGAATCTAATCAATCTAAATGGACTGACATAGAATCAACAATTGCAATTCCACTTGGCTTAGGTTTGCGTTTAAATATTTCAGAGCGTATTGACTTAGATGCAACTATTAATTATACCATTGCTATGAGTGATATTGATAAATCTGTAGAAGATAATTCGGATAAATTTATTTCGGCTAACTTTACTGTTCATTATGATTTATTTACTCCAAAACCAAACCAGAACATTTATTTGGATGACAGTTATTATGCTGATGTTAATTTTAATGCAATGGATATAGAGGATGCAGATGGAGATTTGGTTTTAGATGTTGACGATTATTGCCCTAAAACTCCAATAGGTGTTAAAGTAAACCAGTTTGGTTGTCCACTCGATGGAGATAATGATGGTATTCCTGACTATATTGATCAAGAAAAACACACGTTAGAAGGAGCGATTGTTGATGAAAAAGGAGTGCAATTAACTGATGATAAGTACCGTAGTATGTACTCTGATTACGAAGCAGCTTCAAGAGAGTATGCTAATTTTTATAATGAAAATGAAATCAAACGTGAAAATTATAAAACTACTGATGCGTATTTAATTGCAAAAGCAAATACCTTTAATAAAGCTTATAATGATGAAAAAGTATTTGATAATACTGTTGAGGGCTTAAAATATAAAGTTAAGATTGGAGCTTTTAATGATGTTGTTCCGGTTAACGTGATTAATAAATATTTAAGTTTGTATGACTTAGAAAGTATTCCTCAAGATGATGGAATGGTAATTTATGCTGTAGGAACTTATAATTCATTAGAAGATGCTTTAGGTAGGGAATATGAATTAGAGATAAAAGGATTTGAGGATACTTATATTTTAGTTGATAATAATGGAAGCGTGTCAAATTATGTAATTCCTGTTTCTGATCCAATAATTGATGAAGAAGAAAAGGTGGTTCTTCCTACTGCTGAGGAAGTTGAAATTAAAAAAATAAATGAAGGAAAAACAGTTATTTCTTCTAATGAAACTACCTACAGAATTCAAATTGGAGCTTTTCCTAAGAAAATATCTGCTAAGGTGTTTGAAGGAGTTGATAATGTAGTTTCTTTTTCAGGTAAGGATGGTTTAGTTAGATATATGGTCGGTTCATTTACTAAATATAAAGATGCAATTAACTATCAAGCGCAAATGAAGGCAAGAGGATTTGAAGATGCTTTTATTGTTACTTATAAAAATGGAGAGCGGATTAGTTTAAATGTTGCAATTAAGACAGAAAGAACTTTTTCAAAAGCTGAGGTAGTTGTTGAACACGAAGTTACAAAGCCTAATATTGTATTTAGGGTTCAGGTTTTAGTAGCTAAAGAATCATTATCAGCTGAGGCTTTAACTAAAATGGGTAAGCTAGGGAATATTGATAAGGAAGCAAGAGGAGAGGAAATGTATGTTTATTTCACAGGATCTTACACTTCATTGGAAGAGGCTAATATTCGTTTAGAAGAAGCAAAATTAGCAGGATATACTGATGCTTTTGTATTTGCAAAATTAGAGGGTGAAAGAATAACAATTGAACAAGCAATTGAATTATTGAAATAATAAAAATGAGAAAATAATAAGAAAGCCCGCTTAGCGGGCTTTCTTATTATAGGTAATTATTGTTGAGGTTAGTCTAGTTGTTTTTTAGTTTTCTTACTTCCTTTATAGACTTCAAATTTACGAAAGCTACAATCTAGCTTTCCATTCATTACTCTTATTTTTCGTGAAGGGCGTAGGCCAATAAACTTCATATTTTCTATATCTGAAGAAATAATCCAGATACCACATCCTTCATATTTATGTTTTAAAGTTGTTCCTACTTTTTCATAGAAATCATTAACGCCAAACTCTATTCGCTCTCCATAAGGAGGATTAAACATTACAAAGGTTCCTGGAGCTACTTCAGTTTCGAAAAAGTCAGTTTTTGTAACCTTGATGTTGTCATACATTAATGCATTGTCAATATTTTCTCTACTGATACGTACTGCCTTTTGAAAATTATCACTTCCCGTAATTTCCCCGTAATAATGAGTTTCTTTTTCTAAGGAGATTTCTTTTATCTTTTCCCAAAGTTCTTCATCAAAATCCTCCCAACTTTCAAATCCAAATCTTTCTCTAAAAATATTAGCTGGAATATTGTGTGCTATAAGGGCTGCTTCAATTAATAAAGTTCCACTACCACACATTGGGTCATGAAAATTTGCAATTCTATTCCAGTCACTTAGTAGGATTAATCCTGCAGCTAAAACTTCATTCATTGGAGCTATTACAGCATTCGATTTATATCCTCTTTTATGAAGGGAATCACCAGAACTATCCAGTGAAACAGTACAGGTATGCTTTGCAATATGTAAGTTGATGCTTACATCTGGCATTTCAGGATCAACATTGGGTCGCATGTCAAATTTTTTTCTAAAAGTATCAGCAATAGCATCCTTCATTACTAGTGAAGCATATTTACTATGCGTAAAAATCTCAGAATGAGTTGTGGCATGGGTAGCAAAAGTGGCGTTTAAATCAAAAATTTCTGTCCAATCAATTTCACATAATTTATGGTACAATTCTTTTTCATCATGTGCCTGAAAGTGGGCAATAGGTTTTAATATTCGTAAAGCAGTTCTTAAGTTAAGGTTCGCTTTATACATAAATCCTTTATCTCCTTTAAAGCTTACGGCTCTATTTATGGTTTGGATATTCTGTGCACCTAATTTTCTAAGCTCTTCAGCTAGTATTTCTTCTAAGCCAAACATAGTTTTGGCTAGCATATAAAAATTCTCATTTTTCATTCGTCAAAGGTAATGCTTATTACGTAAAAGATTTCCTTAGATTTGTTCAAATTAATTTCGCTTATGAATATTGCAAATCTTGATTGGATTATAATCATTTCTTTTTTATCAATTACTTTGTTAATTGGATTAATTGTCTCTAGGAAATCAGGAGAGAACTCATCTGAATTTTTTCTTTCGGGTAGAAATATGCCTTGGTGGTTATTAGGAATTTCTATGGTAGCAACTACTTTTTCAACTGACACACCTAATTTAGTAACAGATATAGTTAGGAATAATGGAGTGGCTGGAAATTGGGTATGGTGGGTATTCTTGCTTACAGGATTGTTAACCGTCTTTGTTTATGCTAAACTATGGAGAAAATCAAATGTGAATACTGATATCGAATTTTACGAAATGCGTTATTCTGGTAAGCCTGCAAAATTTTTAAGAGGTTTTAGAGCATTATACTTAGGTGTCATATTTAATGTGTTGGCTATGGGAGGAATTTCATTAGCTGCTATTAAAATTGGTCAAGTCATGTTAGGACTTACTGCTTTTGAAACTATTGGAATTGCAGGTACTATTACTGTTCTCTTCAGTACAATGGGAGGTTTTAAGGGTGTGGTGTATACTGACTTTCTTCTCTTTTTTGTGGCTATGACAGGGTCAATAGGTGCAGCTTATTATTTAGTGAATATGCCTGAAATCGGTGGAATTCAAGCTTTAATTACTCATCCTAATGTGGCTGATAAAATTTCTATGTTGCCTGACTTTAGCAATACCGAACAACTTATTATGTTGCTAATTATCCCACTTGCTGTACAGTGGTGGTCTGCTTGGTATCCAGGGGCAGAACCAGGTGGTGGTGGCTATATTGCACAAAGAATGTTAGCTGCTAAAGATGAAAACCATGCAATTGGTGCAACTTTATTTTTTAATATAATGCATTATGCTTTTCGTCCTTGGCCTTGGATCTTGGTCGCATTAGCATCATTAGTTGTTTTCCCTGATATTACAAGTATTCAAGAGGCTTTTCCAGCAGTGAGTAAGGATAAGTTGGGGCATGATTTAGCCTATTCGGCTATGCTTACTAAATTGCCAACTGGTTTGTTGGGCTTGGTTTTGGCGTCTCTAATTGCTGCTTATATGTCTACCATTTCTACACATCTGAATTGGGGGGCATCTTATATTGTAAATGACTTTTATGCACAACAAATTAATCCTACTGCTACTGAAAAACAAAAGGTAAATGTAGGGCGTTTTGCTACCGTTATTTTGTTTTTAGTTTCTGCTGCTTTGGCTTTGATGCTTACTAATGCTTTGCAATTGTTTGATTTTATCCTGATGTTCGGTGCAGGAACAGGGCTTATTTTTATCCTCAGATGGTTTTGGTGGAGGATAAATGCTTGGAGTGAAATCTCAGCTATTTTTGTTTCAGGAATTGTTTCGGTATTATTCAATATTGAAATTGTATCTTCTTTTCTATTTGGTGAAACTGCACTAATGCCTGAGTATATGAAATTCCCAATGGTAGTGCTGATTACTACTTTTGTTTGGCTTGTTGTAACTTTTGCTACTCCTGCTGAGGATAAAGAAATATTGCTTAGTTTTTATAAAAAAACGGTTCCTGGAGGATCAGGTTGGAAAGCCATAATAGGTGATGAACAAATTGAAAGTGATGGTTGGTCAGTTCCCTCTGGAATTTTGGCTATGATTTTGGCCTTAGTTATGATTTATAGTTTACTTTTTGCTACAGGTTATTTTATTTATGGTAACTTACTATTAGCAGAAATTCTTATGTTAATTTTTTTAATTTCTGCTTATTTTATTTCTAGAATTTGGGATAGAATAAAAGTTAAGGTATTCTAAAAGTTGATTTCTTTATCCTTATTTTTGCGGCATGGAAAATTTTAAAACATTAGGAGTAAAAGCTGACTTTATTAAAGGATTAAATGATTTAGGAATCATTAGTCCAACAGAAATTCAACAGCAAGTTATCCCTTTGTTATTAGATGGAAATACTGATTTGGTTGGACAAGCTCAAACAGGAACAGGAAAAACTGCTGCTTTTGGCTTACCACTTTTAGATAAAATTGATCCTAAGAAAGACTATGTACAAGGTTTAATCTTGTGTCCTACTCGTGAGTTGGGTCAGCAAGTTGCTAAGCAACTATTTCGTTATACTAAATATTCCTATAAAATTTTTACTGAGTCAGTTTATGGTGGAGAAAAAATTGATAAACAAATAGCAAACTTAAAAAGGACTACACATATAGTAGTAGCAACTCCTGGTCGATTGATTGATTTAGTGAATCGTAAAGCAGTTGACTTAAGTAAAGTGAAAACGGTTATTTTGGATGAAGCAGATGAAATGCTAAGTATGGGGTTCAAAAAAGAACTAGATGAGATACTGAGTTTTCTTCCTGAAGCACAAAGTAAATGGTTGTTTTCAGCAACTATGCCACAAGGAATTAAGCAAATCGTAAATGAGCATTTGAGCACTTCTGCACATAGAATTACCGGAATTGGGATTAATGTAGTTAATTCGAAAATTGAACATAAATTTGTGCATTGTGAAGATACTGAAAAGTTTCATGTTCTCTTGCAATTCTTGAACTCTGTAAAAGAACAAAGAGGAATTGTTTTTTGTAGAACTAGAAATACTGCTAAAAAAGTAGCATCTCAGCTTATAGCTAAAAATGTTGCTGCAGATGCTATTCATGGTGATTTGTTACAAAAAGAGAGAGATAAAGTAATGCGTGCTTTTAAGAATGAAAAATTAAGTATTATTGTAGCTACTGATATTGCTGCAAGAGGAATTGATGTGGCTGATTTAACTTTTGTAGTGCACTTTCAACTCCCTGACCAAGATGAATACTATACGCATAGAAGTGGTAGAACTGCTCGTGCTGGTAAAGAGGGAGTCTCTTTAGTTTTAGCTAATGGTTATGATATTAGGATGATTAGGAAGTATGAAAGAAACTTAAAAATTTATTTTTCTCAAATTAAATCTGTTAAGTAGTTTAATTGCATTCAATTGCTCCCGTATTTTCTCGATACAAGTTTACTTTACCTTCTAGTTGTACTTCTATTACAGTATAGTAGTTGTCTATTTTTTCTTTTGGAATATCAATGTAAATTACGCCAGGATATTTATTCCAGGATACTTTACACAACATTTGCTGTTGTAAATTTCCTTTTTCTCCTACAATAGTAATTTTTTCAATTTGGTTCTCAATTCCTTTTAATATAATTCTCTCGTCCTTTGGGATGTCTCTAACATACAAATACAAAATGCTACTATCTTTACTTAATGCTGTTGGTCCGTAAAAATGATCGTAAGGAATTCCTGCAACTGTAGTGTAAATGGTTTCTTTGTGTTTGTTTGTCCATTTTCCTAATTCTTGTAAAATAGTTACTTGTTCTTTAGGAATTGTACCATCTGCTTTCGGTCCTATATTTAATAATAAGTTTCCGCCTTTGCTAATGCAATCAACAAATAAATCAATGACTTGTTTTGGAGTTTTATAGTTTTTATCGCTAGGATAATATCCCCAAGAATCGTTCATGGTAACGCATAATTCCCAATAGTTGGTTTCTGGCCTTGTTACCGGCATTCCAATTTCAGGAGTTTTGTAATCTCCATTTCCACAAAGACGAGAATTGAAAAGAACATTTTCATTATCTTCTCTTAATAAGGATTTGATTTTATCCACTTCCCACTCCTTTTCATTGTGTTCCCAATCTCCATCAAACCACCACAAATTAGGATTGTAATTGTCTCTTAATTCAGCAAGTTGCCCTTGATAATAGTTGAGGAATTTATCCCATCTTTTAGGTTCGTCTTCTATTTTGTAGCGTTTTATTTTTCGTGTGTGGTCGGTATAATCCAAGTAACTCCAATCAGGGAGAGAGTAATAAATACCTACTTTTAAATCATTTTCTTTTAGTGCATTGACAAAAGGAGTAAGTACATCCTTTCTTGCTGCTGAATTCATTGAATTCAATTTTCCAAATTTGGTGTCCCAAAGTGCAAACCCTTCATGGTGTTTACTGGTAATTACGGAATATTTGGCACCACTCTCTTTTATCAGTTTTGCCCAATAATCAGGATTGTAGTTTTTGGCTGTAAATCCCTCTATTTGCTTCATATACTCATTATGGGAAATTTGGCCATTATAAAATGCCCAAGATTCACTAATTCCATTTACAGAATACAATCCCCAATGAATAAATATGCCAAGTTTCGCATCTTTAAACCACTGCATTTTTTTCTGTTCAACCGATTGTGATTTTACTAAAAAGGGAAGAAGTAATATGAGAAGTATTTTTTTCACCATGAAAACTTAAATTAGTTTCTTAACAATTTCCTTAACCGATAAAATTTCTATTGTATGTTCAATTGATGGACCTGCACACCAAACTGTATTATAGGTGCTGCTAAATGCGGCTTTTTCAAGTGATTTCATTCCATTAAAATAGGTAATCATTTTCATCCATTTCTTTATCTTTTTATTCTTACTCATTAGTTTTTCTAACCAATTTTGTGTAGTTCCTGTTTTTTGCACATATGGCGTATTTATCACAGTACATGGCGTTCCTGAAATTTTAGTAGTGAAAACAATATCTTCTTTTCCGTAGGCTACACAAGCATTTTTATATTCTTCTGATATATGTGCTTCTTCACAAGCAATAAAGGGTGAGCCAATGGAAAGACCTGCTGCTCCTAGATTCATAATTGAGTCAATTCCCTCTTTTGTACCAACTCCTCCTGCTGATATTACAGGAATACTACAATGTTTGTTTAAGAGTGGAATAATTTCTTCTGGACTTAGTTTTCCAGCATGTCCACCAGCATTTTTATTTACTGCTATTACGGCATCAGCCCCCAATTCCTCTACCTTTTTAGCATATTTTTCTTCTACTACATCACAAAATACTTTAATTCCTTTGGGTTTGCATTGTTCAATTACCTTCTTAGGGCTGCCCAATGAAGTGATGATAAAATCTACTCCTAATTCCACACAAGTCTTTAATTGTTGCTTCATTTTTATGTTAGACTTATTTACAATTAAGTTGATGCCTAATCCTTTACTTGTTGTGTTGGTTCTTATCTCTTGTATTGCATTTTTTAGTTCTTGATCTGTTCTGTAATTTAATGCAGGAATACAGGCTGCAATTCCTGAATTCATTGCTTCAATCATCATTTTTGTATTGGTTACCAAGAACATTGGAGCCATTATTATTGGGTGTTTTACTCCAAGTAATTCGTTAATAAGGGTTTTTTTCATTGTAATTTATTATACGTGCATAAAATTAAAATTTATATCGTAACTGGATTTTTAGTTCAATCATTTTATTTTCATCAATTTCATCTCAGCTACTTTTCAATACCTCCCTATCCTTATAAGTAGTGTGAACAATTCTTAACCAGAAATCTAAATTCTGAATAATATTCCATTTCGCTACTAGATATATTTTACTTCTTCTTCCATAATAAATAGGAATAGATTATCCATATAAGACATCATTCTCATAGGCATAAATTCTGCTGTTATAAGTTGGGGTATTGAACATTACATATCGGCTACTAAAAGTAATTAACGAAAAAGTTGAAAATAATATTGTAAAAAAAGATGACCTCATTTGAGACTCTAAGGCGTTAAATTTATTGAACTCTGAATGAGTATGTATGACTTGCTAGTTCATTATTTGCTTTTACTATTTTCTGTTTTAGATTTTCCTTGTAAGTTTGTACTTTTGTATGAATTTTTTCATTATCAGTAGCTAATATTTGTGCAGCCAAAATTCCAGCATTTAGAGAGCCATCTAACCCAACTGTTGCAACTGGGATTCCTGGAGGCATCTGTAAAATAGAGAGAATTGAATCCCATCCATCAATAGAGATTGATGAGCGGCATGGTACGCCTATCACTGGAACTGTAGTGAATGCAGCAACTACTCCTGGTAAATGTGCTGCTCCTCCTGCACCTGCGATAATTACTTTAATTCCTGATTCTCTTGCGTTACTTGCAAAATCTTCTACCATTTCAGGCGTCCTATGTGCAGATAATGCATTTATTTCAAATGGAATCTCCATATCATTTAAAAAGTTGGCTGCCTTTTTCATGACTGGCATGTCGGATGTGCTGCCCATAATTATACTAACTATTGCTTTCATATATTTGTTTTTTTATATTGCAAATATATTGTTTATTATATTCTACTGCTTAGTCTATGCTTATTGATTTTTGTATTTTTAATGACACATTATATATATATAGGAGCATCTATCTATTTTGCTATTCATTTTATTTATATTTTCAGTGATATGACACTTAAAAATAATAATTAATCATATTTATTATATGTGAGATCTGTTTTTTGAATTTAGGATTATGTGTGTATTAGCTCTACAGTCATAATAATTTATTGAATTTGTTAATATCTTCCTTTATTTAAACATGTTGTTGAATGAGATTAAGAATAAACTACTTACTCTGCTTTTAAAGTTTGGCATTGATATAATATTTATAAAGACTAGTGCTGTTCGGTATATAACTTCTTTTTGTCTGATATTTTAATATGTTTAAATGTTTTAATGCTATTTAGGATATTGTAATTGATATAAAAACACATTTATTATTTGTAAATCGACTATTTATAATGAGTGTTTCTATTGTTTTCAGGGGTATTGACAATTAAGTCTAAATTAATTTCTAATATATTTATTCTCTAACTGTCATAGAATCAGAGTGTAATGTATGAATTAATAGTAAGGAAACATTTTAGTTTAATTTTCTTTGATTATTATGTGTAAGAATAAAATCGGTATATATTTGCATCCGCTTTTTGAGAAAAAAACAGTTCTTTTAATATTTAAGTTTAAAATCTTTTTTAATTAAAAGTTGCAAGAGTTAAAAGTATTATTATTTTTGCACCCGCTTTTGAAGGAATTTAAACTTACTTAGTAAGAACAAAAAATTTCAAAATAAATTGCTAGCTAATATTAACATATTATGTTTGCTTCTATTTTTGAAAAACAGTTCATTGAATTATTGAAGATAGAATTAAATAACATCCAATTACAGTCAATTACAAATCTTTATACAACGAAGAGTTTGATCCTGGCTCAGGATGAACGCTAGCGGCAGGCCTAACACATGCAAGTCGAACGGTAACATAAGAGCTTGCTCTTGATGACGAGTGGCGCACGGGTGAGTAACGCGTATGCAATCTGCCTATAACTGAGGAATAGCCCAGAGAAATTTGGATTAATACCTCATAATATTATTATTTGGCATCATTTAATAATTAAAACTCCGGTGGTTATAGATGAGCATGCGTTCTATTAGCTAGTTGGTGAGGTAAGAGCTCACCAAGGCTACGATAGATAGGGGGCCTGAAAGGGTGATCCCCCACACTGGTACTGAGACACGGACCAGACTCCTACGGGAGGCAGCAGTGAGGAATATTGCACAATGGAGGAAACTCTGATGCAGC
>Ga0257121_1000818_pt1 | contig 24891 bp, 20 predicted proteins | sample SI106_100metaG_FD_190180 | JGI IMG/M metagenome (GOLD analysis project Ga0257121, IMG submission 190180) | Marine microbial communities from Saanich Inlet, British Columbia, Canada - SI106_100 | ecosystem: Environmental > Aquatic > Marine > Inlet | place: Canada: British Columbia | collected...
GTTGAAGTCGGCATCGGATGATATAGCTGACAATGAAGACCAAACCATTGGCGGCATTGAAAGTGTTGTAGGCAAGACCATGGACCCTGTCCGCATGTATATGCGTGAGATGGGAACAGTGCCTCTGTTAACGCGTGCCGGTGAAATTGAAATCGCCAAACGAATTGAAGATGGTATTCGCGAGACGATGTCGATCATGGCAGGTTACCCAGGGACGGTGGAATATGTCCTCGCGGTCTACGAAGAAGTTATCGAAGATGAAGGCGAGGTTTCTGCCGTCATCTCAGGGTTTCTCGACCCGGAAGATATCATTCCAGACATGTCCCTGATCGCTGAGGCGAAATCGAGCGGCAACTATGAAGCTGGTGAGGACGACAATACCGGTAAGCTTGACCATGATCTGGGGCATCTAAGATTTAAGATCTTGGATAAGGCCTACAAAGCTTATGATCGGGCCAGGACCAAGCAGGGCCGGTTAGATCCGAAGACAGTCAAGGCCCAGGGGAAAATGGCTGACGCATTCAGCCTGTTCAAGCTGGTACCTGCGGTGATGGATCCGATACTGGAGCTTGTTCGTCGTGATATGCAGTTAATCAGGGATCAGGAACGATCGATTCGTGACTTGTGTGTCCGCAAAAGCAAAATGCCCAGGGAAGTCTTCCTGAAGAACTATGTTGGCAACGAGACCAGTGTCGACTGGATCGACGACATGACAGAAAAGATGCCAGAAATTGCAGAAAGCTTACAAAAAGTAAGGGTCTCTGTTCGTCATGGTAACAAGCTGATCAAACGCATATCGACTCGAACTGATATGAGCATTGCGGAAATCAAGGACCTTAACCGTCGTTTATTCCTGGCGGTCGGAAACACTCGTGCCGCCAAGAAGGACATGATTGAGGCGAATCTCAGGCTGGTCATCTCGATAGCCAAGAAGTACACCAACCGTGGATTGCATTTCCTCGATCTGATTCAGGAAGGCAACATTGGTTTGATGAAGGCTGTCGACAAGTTTGAGTACCGTCGTGGATTCAAGTTCTCTACCTACGCCACCTGGTGGATCAGGCAGGCGATCACTCGTTCTATCTCGGATCTGGCGCGAACGATTCGAGTACCGGTCCATATGATGGAAACGGTAAACAAGCTCAATCGATTGACTCGGCAGCTGATCCAGGAACTCGGGCGGCCACCGAAAATCGAGGAACTGTCCAAGAGGATGGACTTGCCGGAAGACAAAGTCCTGAAGGCGCTAGATGTTGCGAAACAGCCTATCTCACTGGAAACACCCGTTGGTGATGATGATGATTCCACCATGTGGAATCTCGTGAGTGACACCACTGCCGAATCCCCGATGGATCACGCAACAGATGCAGGGTTGAAAGAGACCACGACCGATGTGCTGACTGCTTTGACCGACCGTGAGGCCAAGGTACTAAGGATGCGGTTTGGTATTGATATGAATACTGATCATACCCTTGAAGAAGTGGGCCGTCAGTTTTCGGTAACGCGCGAGCGTATTCGGCAGATTGAAGCCAAGGCACTTCGAAAGCTCAGGCATCCCTCCAGGTCGGAACAGCTTAAAAGCTTTATCGAGGGGTGACAGTTCTGGGGTCAGGGCTGACCCCTTTTTCCCCTGTTTCTTTTTTTTTCTTCCCTCTTTCTACCGGGACCGTAAACCTGCACGGTGTGCTGGTTTATGGTCCATGCCAACCCGAAGTCGACCAGGCCCCACCGACGAGAAACTCAGCCATAAAGCTATTTGAAGCTCTATTCGAAGAGTCGTCGCTGTTACTGGTAAGCTTCAAAACGATGACGAGAACTTCGATGAAGTTCTGGTCTTTACTCGCGGTGAAAGCACCCGGGTAGAGCAGTTAAAAATGTTCTTTGGTCTGGTCAAAAAGAGTTCAGTTGCGCTAATTTCGATCGGGTCGTTCCATTCATCAATGATTATTTACATCAATTATAAAGACGGTGTGACACCGATCGAAAGCGCCTGTGAGTTGCATGATGAGCGCCGGGAAGAGTATTTTAAATTCAATTAGAGCGGGAGCAAGCCCTGGTGAAGAAACTGAAGAAACTTTTTGCGGGACGTCCACATTGGATGAACGCACTGATGATTTTTTGTGCATATATGACGTTCATCTACATGCCATTTGATTTGTTTTACAAGCCCGTCGACCAGGATGCTGAAGTCTGGTTTGGCTTCATGCTCCATGGTTGGGCCGCCAAGGCGACTGAGCCCTTGCACTGGTTGATCTACGGAGCCGGATTCTTCGGTTTCCTGAAGATGAAACGGTGGATGTTTCCCTGGGCGGCTCTTTATGTTGTGCAAGTAGCAATCGGCATGGCGGTCTGGCCCTGGCTCTACACCGAAACCGACTGGTGGATGGGTGCATTTATTGGCCTTCCGTTTGCGGCGCTGGCCGTCATGCTGTGGCGGGCAAAAAGTCAGTTTAATGGTATGGTGCCTGGAGCCATTGATGTCGAGCAACAAGACCCTAAATAGCCAAATTAGCAAAGAATCGAGGAGAGAGGTAGATGGATAGCTTTGAAGGAAAGATAGCAGTTGTGACCGGTGGAGGTACCGGTATGGGAAGGGAGCTCTGCCTGCAGCTGGTTAAGGAAGGATGCAATGTCGCAACCTGTGATGTTCTGATGGAGAACCTGGAAGAAACAAAAACTCTGTGTCAGGAACTGAATCCCGACATCCTGGTGACTCTGCACCAATGTGACGTTTCCAGTGAAGAAGCCATGAACCACTTTCGGGATGAAGTGATCGCTGCCCACGGCGATAAGATTAATTTGTTATTTAACAATGCCGGTATTGGTGGCGGCGGCAGTTTTATGAACCCAGAGGACAGAGCTGACTGGGAAAGAACCTTCAATGTCTGTTGGTACGGCGTCTACTATGGTTGCCGCGCCTTTATAGAATCATTGGTTAATGCTGATGAATCACACATCGTTAACACCAGCAGCATCAATGGGTTCTGGGCTTCTCTGGGCCCGAACACGCCGCATACCGCATATTGTTCCGCTAAGTTTGCGGTAAAGGGCTTCAGTGAATCGCTGGTCACCGACCTCAGGCTGAATGCGCCTCACGTAGGGGTTAGTGTTGTTATGCCGGGGCACATAGGCACCTCCATCGCGATCAATTCCGGGAAAGTTCTTGGACGACCAGCGGCTCTTGATATGAGTGAACAGGACATCAAGGAACTACGCGAGCGAATGATGAACTCAGGTGGAGAGATGTCAGAAGTAGTGATGAACCTGTCCGACGACCAGATCCGTGAGTTCATGCACCAGAGGGGAATCGCATTTCGAGATAATGCCCCTACCAGTGCGGGAGAGGCAGCGACGATCATCCTGGACGGCGTTAAGGCGGGTAAGTGGCGAATCCTGGTTGGTGAAGATGCGCATCGGTTGGATGAACGAGTTCGAACCAACCCGGAATCTGCTTACGAGGCCTCTTTTATAGAGGCCACGCGGGATGGCGGCGACCTGGTAGAGCTAATTGGTACGACTGAACAATAATCTTGTCGGTCTTGTCTATATCCGGGCAACCGGCGGGGCCACTTGGTTATCGAAGCTGGGCGGTTTTTGAATGGGCGCGTAACCCTTACGTCATTCTGGTCACGATCTATATATTGCACCCTACTTCTCGACCATGATCGTTGGTGACCCGGTGAAGGGGCAGTGCTTGCATCGCTGATCGGTTTGCCGGTGGTCGGTGGTCGGTTTTGTGATCATGATTTTTGTGAAAGTAGAACAGGCCACCAAGCCAGATATCTAATCTTAAGTAGATGAAGTGCAGCTATAAGGACTCTAATATAGCGTTGAGTAGTTTTTTAGTTTGTTTGTTGGGATTCATGGAAAGCCCTAGTGCAGCTTCCTTTCTGGCTACCTTAGGGTTCCCCAGCTCAGCGTTCGCGCTTGCGATCACAAGGTGAGCGACTGCCACATCGGGATCCCACCAACGTTTTTCGCGGCGCTGGAACTGCTGAACGGAAGAGATCGCTTTTTCATATTGCTCGGTTTGCATATAAAACTGAGCCAGAGAAAAGTAAGGCCCTGCGCGATTCATCAATACAGCGGCCTTCTTGAAAGCGGCCTCGGCGCCCGGCATATCTTTTTCCTTGCTAAGCAACAGACCTTTCGCCATGGCGCCATAGGCCTTGTCAAGCTGTTCGATTTCATTCATCTGCTCCCTGGCAATGTCCAGGTCCCCGCCGGCTATCCTCGGTGCATTGGTATAGTAAGCGAAGATGGCATACCGGGAATCCAGGTTCCCGGGATCGGCGGCAACGGAAGCCTTCCAGGACGATAGTGCCTTGTTCGCCATGCCGACTTTCTTGAAAATGTTGACCTCACCGATCAGAGCGAGGTATACCAGACCGGAAAGATAGTAGGCTTCACCATCACCAGGATACTGCTGGTGAAAGTCTTCCAGGGTGTCTGACGCGTCGTCGAAATTACCTGAGTGGTACTGCACCCTTGCAAGATGAAACAATACATTACGATCCGGTTGCTTCTCGGATAGCCTGGTCAGGGTTCCTATCGCTCGTTCGTAGTCGCGTTCGTCGACTGCTTTGAAGGCAGAACTCAGAGTGTCGTTGGCAAAGGCGGGTGTAGCGAGCCAGCAGCAAGCTATCAACGTTATAAAGGTTTTCATCGGCATAGTATCGGTGAGCTAAGATTCCAGAGGGCGCTGATAGGATTAAAAGCCAGGTCATGAAGGATACCCAGATCCTGTGATAAACCTGCCCGGTTTAGTGGCTACCAATATCAGTAGGTGATCAGTGAAATTTGCGCTTCCATGCGCACCAGCGATACATAGATGGAAGCTGCTCTCTCCAACAGGATCCCACGGTTACATCATCAAAATTACCAACAAAAAAGCAGACCCTGATCTACTGACTCTCGCCGCCACCCCCAGACACTGTAGACCGGTTCCTCAACGATTCCTGGGCCGCTTCACGCTCAGCCTTCAACTGTGCGGCACTTCTGCAGCGGGATACCCGGCGATGTGACCCGGTAGGTGCGCTATCAGTGCAGTGTTTACGCGCAGATTTAGCAGCAGCGATTTCTTCGGGCGTCCTGTCTGATGATGCGCAAGCACACAGCAATGATACGCAAAACAATAGAGCAGCTTTGTTCATACGACCTCGGTTACTTTTCGTCCGCGCCAACATATCACACACCACATACACGTTGTCAGTAATCGGTTGCGCGCAATTCACGACGGTTATTGACATTGGTCACTACGAGTTATACCTTTTGGGCTGAGCATGCTCGAGGAGTGTACGTCGCAAGTAGGCTCTCAATCCTTCATGCCGATTGGTTTTGCTGGGCTAGAATGCCTGGTCACAAATAATGCTAAATAAGGGGATAGATTTATGCAGAAGTCTTTTCGTCAGCGGTGGGTTATACCGTTCGCTTTACTAACTACAACTCTCTTGTCGTTTCAGCCAGCTCAGGCTGCTGAGGAACTCGAAGAGGTGGTTGTCACAGGTTCCTACATCAAGGGTGCGGCAGAAGATGCATCGTTGCCGATAACAACGCTTCAAAGAGATGACCTGGCCTTGTCGGGTTCACCGACCACGATGGATCTGATTAAGAGCTTATCTTTTTCACAAGGCGCGGATGGTGAAACTGACCAGTTTCAGGCTGGGGCAGGCGCTGATCGCGCAACGATAAACATTCGAGGTCTTGGTCCAAGTCGATCGCTTGTTTTGATCAATGGCCGTCGAACCACCTGGTCGCCAGGCGCGATCGGTGCTCAAGCTCAGCTGCTGGTAGACGTCAATATGATGCCCTCCATCGCTGTTCAGCGAATCGAGATGTTGAGAGACGGCGCAGCCGCCACTTACGGTTCCGATGCAATTGCCGGCGTGATGAACTTTGTCACGCGGAGCGATTTCGAAGGGTTCGAGGTTTCAGCGAGTCATAAGGACATCGAAGAGTCAGACGGTGATACCGAGTTTGGTGTTATCTGGGGTGGCGAGTTTATGGATGGACGCGCGCACATTGTCAGTTCGGCGAGTTATATCGAGCGTAGCCAACTTCGAATTGCTGATCGCGACTGGGCGCTAAGAAGCTACGCCGACAACACTCGCGGTGGCTGGTCTTCAGTCGGCAGGCCATCGGTTCTGATTCCAAATGATCGTTGGGCGGCATCGCCAATCGGCGGCGGCTTCGGTGGGCTATTAGCCACCGGTATCGTAGACCCAAACTGTGAGAATCTTGGCGGGGCTAGAACAACTACTCTGAACATCCCATTTGCCGATCCCGATTCACTGGGTAATGGTGACCCCGGTTTAGGCGGCTTTTGCAGATTCCAGTACACGGCTTTCGATAACCTGGCTGAAGATGCAGAACGCTGGCAGTGGTTCACAGAAGCCACGTTCGAGATAAACGACTCGACCACGCTAAGCATGGAGTTCCTGTTAACTGACAGCGATGTACCTGGCTGGGGTACTTCACCTTCGTACCCACCCAATAAGCTGGTTGATGAAAACAGGACCGTTCGAGCAGGTAATCCTGGTCTGGTCGATATGGCGAGCAAGTACCCAGACCTATACGGGGCTTACGCATCATGTGATGAAGCCTATTGTATGTATGGCGGCGATGGCGGCGAGCAGGATGCAGAGGGCATTCCTAATGATTGGCAAGAAGTGGCCTGGTTCTATGGTCGTTATTACGGTCAGGACGGTCCGCCCAGGAAACATTTCCGCCACTCTGAGTTGATGCGCTTTTCTGCAGCGCTCGATGGCGAGTGGGGTGACAAAGGCTGGCAAATTGCGCTGACTTATTCTGAGTCAGAGCGTGAATCTGCCGGAGGCGACACGATGGTTTATCGTGACAATCGAGCACGCCAGGGTCTTGGTGGATTCGAGTGCGAAGCCCAGGTGCCTAATGAGTACAATGCGCAGGGCCAGTTGGAGTTCTCGCTGGCGACCGTTCAGGCCAATGCAGGTCAAGGAGCGTGTCAGTACTGGATTCCTTTTTCCAACTCGATGTCTGGCTCAGATCCACTGGTACCTAACGGCACTTTGAACAATCCGGACTTCAATCCGGCCCTGGATAACGAGGCTATCCGTGAATACATGATGACCTCAGGTGTTGGCTCAGGTGAAACCTCGTTGTTAACTATCGAAGGTATATTGACGGGTCAGTTGTCTTCCTTCGAGATGGCGGGCGGTGTGATAGATTACGCGGTTGGTTTCCAATACAGGGATGAAACCTATGAAACCGGTGTCTCTGGTTTCTATGATGGTGTGCAGTTTCCTTGTTCTGCGGGTCCTGAAATTAAGGATTGTGAGACCGGTCGAACCGGTCTGTTCGGATTCCTGCCACCGAGTTTCCCGATCGATGAAGACAGGGATATCTGGAGTGCGTTCGCAGAATTCCATTTCCCATTTACGGACACTATTGAAGGTCAGCTTTCTGTGCGTCACGAAGATTACGGCGGGCAAACAGGTTCTACAACAGATCCAAAGGTCTCAGTTAGATGGCAGGTTACCGATAGTATAGGCCTGCGGGCATCATTCGGTTCTACATTCCGTGGACCCACCCTAAATCAGACTGTTGGATCCAATTCATCGAGTTCGTTGCAGTTTGTTGCGGTAACTGGTGCGTTCAAGCGCATTGATACGACGGGTAACCCAGGTTTGAAGCCTGAAGAAGCTGATACGATTAACATCGGTTTACTGGTTGATCGTGATGGCTTGTTGACCGATTCGGATAATCTGTATCTCACAGTCGACTACTGGTCCTACGACTTTACAGATCCGCTTGTGACTGAACCATTCACAAACATTCTCAATCTGGCATGTCCTGGTGGGGTCTGCGATCCCAACGGAGAATACTTTGATCGATTGATTTTTGGTGGCGGTACCAATGCAACAGATGTTGAGATTATTAACGTCAACATTGTGAATGGACCGGACTACGAGACTGATGGTCTCGACATTACGTTCAAGTATGGTTTGGAATTGGGTCCAGGTTATTTTTCAGCTGAGGTGACCGGAACTCGAATCTTAAGTTTCGATATTGATTCCTGGGAGTTTGGTGGCAAGTATGATGCGCTCGGTAGATTGAACTATGGTACTTCGCTGGCAAGAACACTTGCCGAGTGGAAGGGACATGCCACGTTGAACTATGCCTGGCAGGATCTGAACGTTCGCTGGATAACTAACTATATTGATAGTTATAAGTATGCTGGCGCCGCGCCGCAGCCTGCGGGTGACGCGACTGTACCGACATATGTTACTCATGACCTTCATGCAACCTACCGGTTCATGGACGGCAGGTTGGCAGTGACGGGATCCGTCATTAATTTGGAGGATGATGATCCGGCTTACATGTCTCGTGAAATGAACTACGATGCCTTTACACACAACCCGTTCGGTCGTATGTACAAGCTCGGCATAACTTATTCAATGGGGCAATAGCACGCTCTTTTTAGGAAGGCGCCGAAAGGCGCCTTTTTTTTGGTTGCAAGTTTCTCGGTTCTCTATCTAGTTTATTTACTTCCTGTCTATTGCCTACGGGCGTGCTGTGCAAATCGCTTCAGACAAAGAAACTCGGCGCCTCCGCAGATACAGTCGAATAGGCACAATCACCCGGCTCGAATCAGTTTACTCTTCATGAGATGATCAAGCCCTGTTACCGCAATATAAACGAGAAGGAAGCGACTATGAAATCTCCTATCTGTGAAAAACTCGGCATCGAGTTTCCCTTGATCGCCTTTACTCATTGCCGCGATGTTGTTGTAGAAGTTTCAAAGGCTGGTGGTATGGGTGTCCTGGGCGCCGCTGGTTTCGGGCCAGATCAGCTGGAAATTGAACTTGCCTGGATTGATGCGCATATCGATGGCAAGCCTTACGGGCTGGATCTGATAGTTCCAACGAGTATGGCGAACAAGGATGAATCCCAATCTCCGGAAGAAGTCAGCGCCATGGTGCCGGATGAACACAAGAACTTCGCGGCGGGCGTCCTGGCCAGGCACAACGTTGATACGGCTGATGTGTACGAAGGGGCATCACGAGGCAATGGCGGTTTCCTTGGAGAGAAGCGTGCCGAAGGCATTATGGATATCGCGTTTGCCCATCCCATAAGCCTGATTGTTAATGCGCTGGGTGTTCCGCCAGCCTACATGTTGCAGATGGCGAAAGAGAAAGGTGTTCTCTGCGGTGCGCTTGTCGGTGCCAAACATCATGCGATCAAACAGGCTGAAGCTGGTGTGGAGATTCTGATAGTGTCAGGCACAGAAGCCGGCGGGCATTGCGGCGAAGTGTCGACGATGGTTCTGGTACCTGAAGTTGCACAGGCCGTAGAGGCGTACCCTCATGTTTCTGTGCTGGCTGCAGGTGGCATTGTTACGGGACGTCAGATGGCAGCGGCCATGGCTATGGGGGCACATGGGGCCTGGACAGGTTCCGTCTGGTTAACCACCCAGGAGGCGGAGACGTCACCCATTATCAAGGAAAAATTGCTCGCAGCTGGCTCGAGCCAAACTATTCGCACAAAGAGTCGTACCGGGAAATATTCAAGGCAGGTTAGGTCACCCTGGACTGATGCGTGGGAAAGTGTGGAGGCGCCCGAGCCATTACCGATGCCACTCCAATCTCTGGTGAGTGAGCCGGCGTTGGGTAAGGTCGTTAAACTCGCTGAATCCGGTCATCAGGGCGCGAAGCAACTGGTGACTTACTGGGTAGGTCAGGGTGTTGGCATGATGAACCAGAGTCTGTCTGCTAAACAGGTGGTGTACGATTTCATGGAAGATTTTCTGGCGGCTAATGAAAGACTCGGAGGTTTTATCGATGACTGATCATGAAATAGCAACGGAAGTTGTGTTTGAAGATGAAGAGGTCCGGGTCTGGAACCAGGTTGTGCAAGGGGGCGAAGATATCCCGAAACATGAACACAAGCATGACTATTTTTTGCTGAACATTTCAGGTGAGGGGCCAATCCAGGTTCAGTTTCACAATGGGACAGGAGGGTCCCTTGGGGAAACATTTGAATTTTTCCCAAAACCAGGTTCTTCAGATTTCATCAAGAAGGGTCATATTGAAACTGCGCACAATGCTGGAGGTGATTATCACGCTATTCTGGTTGAGCTAAAGAAGCGTTAAGCAACAAAAATGAGAGTGGAACTCTGGATGCAGAAAAGTAGTCCAATCTTAATCAGCAGCTACCGGAAGTTCGAGTTGCGAATAAACTCGGCCGTGCGAGGTACGGGTTTTGTAGGTTGTTTGCTCTTTAGAAAAGCGCTAATAACGCAATGAGTAGCCCCATAGAAATAGCGCTTAGTGACGGTAAAGGTACTATTCACGGCTACTGTGATGACAAGTTCCGCAGCGTGCTGGAGACCTTCGTTGCCAATTTTGAAGATCGCGAAGAACAAGGAGCGTCCGTTTGTTTCAATGTTGAAGGGGAGACTGTCGTTAATCTTTGGGGTGGTCGAATGCATCCCCGGCAGGAGTCAGAGTGGCAGGAAGACACCATGAGTGTTGTGCATTCGGTGAGCAAGGCGGCTGTTTCAATTTGTGCGCATATACTTATCTGTGAAGGAAAACTCGATTTGCGGGCAAAGGTCGCAGATTACTGGCCGGAATTTGGCCAACAGGGCAAGGAAGGTGTGACCGTTGCCATGATGCTCAATCATTCAGCAGGCCTTGCAGCTTTCCGCACGCCGATTAAGGAAGGCGGCTTTCTGGACTGGGACTACATGGTGCAGCGGTTGGCGGAAGAAGCGCCATTGTGGAAGCCAGGCACTCGAAATGGCTATCACATGTCGACGTTTGGCTGGACTGTTGGAGAGCTTGTTAGACGCGCCTCTGGTCTTTCGTTGGGAGACTATTTCCGAACGCGTGTCGCAGAGCCTTTGGGGTTGGATTTTCACATTGGCCTGCCTGAATCAGAACATCACCGCGTATCAAAAATGATGCGTTGGGCACCGAAAAAAGGGGGTCCGGTTTCTCCGTACACAGTTGCGCTGCTGGAAAGTAAAGAGTCGTTGCAATACATTGCGCTACTCAACAACGGAAAATTTAAGACTGACGCCCCGGAAAGCTATCTCTGCCAGTACGGCGCAGGTGGAGGTATTGCCAATGGCAAGGGAATTGCGGGAATGTTCAATCCCTTTGCCAATGGCGGCGAAGGATTTGTTGACAAGGTTGGCCTTGAACGTATGCAGGCTGCTTCCGTTGCTACCAATGAAGATGTGACGCTTTTGTCACCGACGATATTTAGCCTGGGTTTCATGCTCAGTATGGATAACCGACATCGCGAAGCTGGCGCGCTCGAAACCATTATCATGGGCAAGCACGCATTTGGACATGCTGGCGCTGGTGGTAGCGTTGGTTTTGCCGATACTGAATGTCACCTTGGTTTTGGATACAGCATGAACAAGATGGGTGCGGGGATTTTGCTGAATGAAAGAGGGCAATCCCTGGTCGATGAAACCTATCGCTGTCTTGGTTACAGCACTAACGAACCGGGTTATTGGGTCAAGTAACGGCCCTTGGGACTGGTCAGAGTTCCAGCCCACGAATAGGTAAACCGGCGGCTTCATAACACCGATCAATCACTGTCATCTGGGCAACAGCATCGTTGCCGTCAGTCCAAAGAGGTTCGTCCTTTTCAACCGCCGCAATGAAGGCATCCAGCTGATACGCATAGGTAGGCCTGCGATCAACGGTTTCGTGGCTTGTCTGCCCGCCTACGTTCAGGGTCAGAAGGTGACCCATCTGTGGTGCAATGACGTTGTCGACCCGCATTTCCCCCCTGCTTCCCTTAACCGTCACTTCTGCCTTAAATGATACTGACGCCCGCATATCGGCTGATGTGGTGATGGCGATGTTCCCGGCCTCCATTTTCGTTTCCAGAAACAGGTCAACCTGGGGTGGACCCACTTCTGCCGTCGCTGAAACAACCGTTGGTTCGGTATCAGCCAAATGCCGAACCCATGAAATGGGATAGCAGCCTATATCCATCGTGACGCCCCCACCCAGATGGTAGTTCATTCGAATATCGTCCGGATCGGTCACCGGAATATGAAAGGCTGCATCAATGGATGCAATAGTTCCAAGCTCTCCACTAGCGATGATGTTTTTCATTCGAGCGAACAAAGGGTGGTAGCGATAGTGGAATGCATCCATCAGCACCAGGCCCTGATCTTTAGCCAACTGATTCATTTCTCTCGCTTCGTCTGCGTTACAGGCAAGGGACTTCTCGCAAAGGACATGTTTGCCTGCGTTCAAGGCGGCAATGGTCCATGGATGGTGGGCGGGAATATGGAGTGGATTGTACAGAGCATTGATTTTTTCATGGCTAACAACATCAAGGTAGCTGTCGCACACAGTTCTTATGTGGTGGGCTGTCGCAAAGGCGTTAGCCTTATCCCTGTCTCGTGCTGCAATAACGGAGATATGAGCCAGAGGCTCATTCATGCACGGATAGATAAGTGCTGCAGGAGTTATGCGGGCCGCGCCCAGTACACCGAATCGAATCATGTGTTTGTCTTCTGTTTACTTGCGAACTGAGGTCACTAGTTTATAGCGACCTTGCGAGCTGAGGTCACTAGTTTACAGCGACCTTGCGAACCGAGGTCACTAGTTTACAGCTACCTTGAGAACTGAGATCACTAGTCTATAGGTACCTTGCGAACTGAGCGCACTAGTGTAAGTTTACGGGATGTCAGAAACCTGTATTGAAGAATCAAGGCTCGCCACCGCCGAGCTTTCACTTGGGTCACTGCTCTCGCCAGGAGCGTGGCGTCCAGCCTTACCGCCTGAAGTGAACCCTCGTCAGATCGGTGATGAGCTCTGGTCAGACGCGTTCGATAAGGATCAACTTGATGATCGGCCGCTCTACTGGCAACGACTCATTCTATCTCAATATTTGAAAGAGCTCGGTGCTGAATCCTCGGATTTGTTGGAGTTTGAGCTGGCAAGCCGCGGCATGTTGGGCAATCAGTTTTCAGGTGGTGCAACCTATCGGGTGCTGGTGACGGGGTTCGACCCGTTTCACCTGGACGATTACATAGAACAGGGGAATCCGTCCGGCGTGGTCGCACTCCAACATCAACACAAACAGATAGCGTTGGGTGCGGGAAGAGCTGAGATTCGTTCGATGATATTTCCGGTGCGTTATAAGGACTTTGATGAGTTTCTGGTTGAAAGAGTCCTTGAGACCTTCACTGATAAAGTGGACATGGTGATTACCGTCAGTATGGGTCGAACAGGCTTCGACCTGGAGCGATTCCCTGGCAGGCGGCGATCAGTGTCGACACCGGATAATGCCAGGCAGGCAGGTGGTGGATCAGCGGAGAAACCCTTTGTACCGCCCTACCTTGAAGGACCGGAATTCGTTGAATTTTCGTTACCCGCAGGTGAGATGAAAAAATGTATGGGTGATTTCCCGGTTAACGACAACAGATTGGTCACAACGCTGGAGCAGGGAGAGGTTGAAGCAGTGAGCCTGGCGGCGCTTGAGTCGAAAACCGCTGTCCTTGGAAGCGGGGGTGGATTCCTGTCGAATGAGATTGCCTACAGGGTGATTCGGCACATTCGGGGAAAAGACCGTACTATACGCGCGGGGCACATTCACACCCCTCGGATGCAGGGTTACGATCGGGGTCTGGTTCAGAAAATAAGCAAACAGTGTGCTGGCCTGATTGAGGCGGCAATTCAGGTGCTTCCCTATTAGATAGACCGGCGTGTATTTGAGTGCCCTCAAAAGCGTCTGTTGGGTTGACGCTAAACAATCCCTACCGGCGGCGAAGAACGCGATGTGTCGGAATCCGCTGCATTATTGACGCGTGGTCAGTAGAAATAAAAACGCCCGAATGAATCGGGCGTTTTTGGTAGAGACAGTTGAACAGTTATTTCGGCCCAGGTGGACCGATAGGCGTGCCTGCCCCTCCGGCAAACTCTGGTCCGGCTTCGATACCGAGAAGAATTTTTCCAAGATCTTCATAAAGGGGATGAGCTACCCATCTGTGCGTTGCGGCGCCATGAGAATCCCTGAGTTTTCTTTCAAGCGGGCTGTATGTTCGCATGCCGGTGGTACCTGCCGTGTTGTGCAGCAGATCGACGACTTTCATGCATTCGTTGGCTGCGTGGGTGCAGGCGAGTCGAGCATCCTGGGTAGTCTTTGCCCCTGGAAGGTCGGAGTTGCCGGTTAGCTCGTCCTCGACCGCGGTCATGGTTTCCATTAACCATGCGCGGGATGCGCGGAAGGTCGCTTCGGCGACACCCATCCGGTACTGAGCAATGCCCCTGTTGGCAAGAGACGCAGAGGTCAGCATGGGTATCTTGTTCTGGGCGATGTCAGCGAAGACTTCCAGTGAGCCTTTGGCTACACCTATCGCAATGGCGGCCTTGTTATAAGCCAAGCGCAGCGCCGTTGGCATACGATAAACGGGGTTAGGGTAATGTGCTGGCACTGACCAGAGGTCTACACCGGCGTATTTTGCGGGGACAACCGCGCCATCGGCTTTTACGTCATCGGAACCTGAACCACGCAGCCCTGCTACGTCCCAGGTGCGCATAATTTCAAATTGGTCTTTGGGGAGGAACCATAGCTTGAAGATCGGGGCGCCGTTTGCATCGGTTTCCAACTCGTCACCCTTCATCAGGGGCGCACCCATAAAGCAGAAATCGGCGTTATGACATCCAGATATGAAGGTGGTCTGGCCCCAGACTTTAACACTGCCATCAGCCTGACGTTCGGCGCGAGGTGGTGTGCTGCCGGGCCCACCGCCGCCGCACATGATAACGCGAGGGTTATCGAGGTAAATCTCCTTGGCAAGCTCTGGGTCCATACCACCAACGGCCATGGCGTTGATCTCGGAGCCGAGCATGACATTCCAGGCTACCGATGCATCGATGGCAGCCATATGCTCTAGGACTTCTATCGTCTCCATGGAGCTTGCATTGTCACCGCCCATTTCAGTGGGCAGGGCAAAGCGGAAAAACCCTTCGTCGACCAACGTGGTGACGATCCAGTCGGGAAGCTTTTTCAGTGTCTGTGCTTCATCGCCTGCCTTTAATATCTCTTCGCGGAGGTCTTCAATTTTCTGTAGTCGTGCAGTGTGGACTTCTCTTGGCATAGATTGCCCTTAGTCTTTATTCTCGATCCGCGTAGTGTAGGCAGAAGAGAGCTAAAAAGAAAAGCCTATCAGCTTATTGATAGAGTTGGATCAATCAATGAAATAAGTATGTATAGGAAATGTCTGAGCGTTGGGGCTGAGACGCTCGAATGGCCGTTTAGCTGGTGATGGAATATCCGGGCACGCCGTATTGATACAAAGATCGGGGTTATGGACCGGTCTTTGTGCATTTCGCAGATTGAAGTGGCATTATTCGCCCTCGATTTAGTATGCGGATTTACTGCAGGAGGAAAACATGGATTTGAACGGCAAAACTATTGTCATTACTGGCGGCGGGCAGGGTCTAGGTCGTGCAATGGCTATTGTAATGGCTAAAGAAGGTGCCAATCTGGCACTCATCGATCTGAACGACGAACCGCTGGCTGAAGCAGTTCAATTGTGTAAAGAAGCCGGCGGCGATGCAAAGTCATATAAAGCCAATGTCGCCAAAGAAGATGATGTGATCGCGGCATTTGACGCTATAGAAGCCGACTTTGGTGAGGTTCATGGATTAGTCAATAATGCCGGCATCCTGCGGGATGGCCTGATGATCAAGTTTAAGGACGGCAAGATCGAGAAACGGATGTCGCTAGCGGAATGGCAGGCTGTCATTGACGTAAACCTGACTGGTGTATTTCTCTGTGGGCGTGAGGCTGCCTCCAGGATGATTGAGAAAAGCGTTGCCGGGTGCATTATCAATATATCCAGCATCAGCAGGGCCGGAAATATGGGGCAGACTAACTACTCAGCGGCGAAAGCAGGCGTCGCCGCGCTGGCGACCGTCTGGGCCAAGGAACTGGCTCGCTATGGCATTCGGGCGGCGGCTATCGCGCCCGGCTTCATCGCGACGGAAATGGTTGCCAGCATGAAACCGGAAGCGCTGGAGAAGATGGCTGCGGGGATTCCGCTTAAACGCCTTGGCCAACCTGAAGAAGTCGCTCATACCGCTAAGTACATTTTCGAGAATGACTATGTGAGTGGTCGGGTTATTGAACTGGATGCCGGATTGCGTTTGTAGTGCACACAGCACCTTCGAGGGGGAGCCTGGGCGATCCCGAGGACCAGATTACTCTGTACGTGGCTGCGCCACTTCAGTCGAAATGATGGAGAGAGAGGCTGTGGCGAGCCATCCAGTTATTTCTACCGGAGTCGGAGGCGGAGTGGCGAAATTATGACTTTGCGGTCAGCAACCTGTCTACGAAATCTGTCACAAACATACCTGCCATCATGGCTACGCCAAAGTAAAGAATATCGATATTCAGGTAAGCAAGCGAGGCAATGGCAGGGCCGGGACAAAGTCCAACAAGTCCCCAACCAATTCCGAACAATGCGGCGCCGCCAATTAGCCGACCATCAATATCAGTTCTCGTGGGTAGCCGAAATACATCTGCAAAAAGTGGCGCCTTAATCTTCCCCAGACCAAACTGAAAGAATGGCAGGCTGACCAGTATTCCGCCGACCATCACAAATGCGAGCGTCGGATTCCAGTCACCGAACAGGTCAAGAAAGCCGATGACATTGGCGATATCTGTCATGCCAGACAGGGCAAGCCCAAACCCAAATAGCATGCCGCATAAAAGTGCCATCAATAGTTTCATGCGACACCTCCATGCAGACGGAGGTAGACGGTGATGAAACCGAGCAGCATAAAAGTGCAGGTTGCAATGATGGACCGGAGTGATAATCGGCCTATCCCGCAAATGCCGTGACCACTGGTACAACCGCTCCCTAGTTTGGTGCCAGCGCCGACTATGAACCCGCCGGCAAGTATGAGTGGCAAGGGTACTTTGAATGCGGGAATCGGGTGACCCGAAGTAAAGTGAAACAGGAAAGTGCCAAGAATGAGGCCGGCAACGAACAAGATTGACCAGAAGTCTACGACGGGATTTTTGGCGGCAGAAAAGACAATGCCGCTGATACCGCCGATCCTGCCGAGCGTGACCATCAGCAAAATTGCAGCTAATCCGATGCAGATACCACCTGCCAGTGCCATAAGAAAGGCATCAGGCATATTTACTCTCCATACGCGCTGTTTTTGAAACGAAGCATCTTACCGGACCCGGCGTGTCGATGCTGGCCATCCTGAAGGCCAATATTCCCATTGATGACGACCAGTGATATGCCTGCAGGCTCTGTCTTGGGCTCGTCGTAAGTAGCCAGGTCCTGTACGGTAGCAGCATCAAACAACACCAGGTCTGCCCAGTAACCTTCTTTTATTTGGCCGCGACCCTCGATGCCAAATACCTGTGCCGATAGTGAAGTCATCCGTCTTACTGCCTCAGGCAGCGATAATATCCCATCTTCACGCACGTATTTTGCCAGGATGCGTGGAAAGGTTCCAAATAACCTGGGATGCGGCTTACCTTTCAGGTCCGGAATGCCATCGGACCCGACCATCATGTCCTTATGGGCAAGGTTGGTGGCGATATCCTGCTCATCGATAATGAACTGGATGCAGATGGTGCGGTCTCCCTTCGGGGCAGTGAGAATAGTGAGGGTCAGGTCGCAGATATCTACCTGCTGCTCGGCGGCAATGTCTTTTAGCATTCTGCCTTCGTATTCACGGAAAGCCGGGCAACTGGCGATTCGAATCACCTCGGCGAGCGCGCGGCTGATGTTATCGAGATTAAAGTATTCGATCATTCTTCCGCTACCGGCGGTGTAGGGGTATACATCCAGGGTGACGGGTTGTCCTGTCGCCAGGGCTGCGTCAATTTTCGCGAGTGAATCACCGACCTTGCCCCAGTTGGCCGGGCCTGCTGATTTGTGATGTGAGATATGCAGGTGAACCTCAGATTCACGACCTATTCGAAGTGCTTCATCAACCGCTTCAAGTAAGTGATCGCCTTCGTTGCGCATATGGGTGGTGTAGAGGGCGCCAAATTCGTTGGCTGCACTTGCCAGCGCGATGACTTCCTCGGTATCGCTCCAGCGGCCGGGTCGATAGATCAGCCCTGTGGAGAAACCGCAGGCACCTTGTTCAAGTGCCCTGCTGACATGGGATTTCATGGTGCCTAGTTCGCTGGCATTGGGCGCGCGCTTTGCCATGCCCATCACCAGTGTTCGTACGGTGTTATGCCCGACCAGCATCATGTTGTTGATACCAGGGTTTTTATCAAGCGCTGCCTCGAAATATCCTTCCAGGTCGGTGAATGAGCCTTCAAGACCGGCGAGTATTCCGCCACTCGCGCGGCTCGGGTCAACTGACGGATCGATAGGCACCGCACTGAAACCGCAGTTACCGGCGACCACGGTGGTGACCCCCTGTGCCAGCTTAAACTCCATACCCGGATGGCGAAAGAAGGCACCATCGTCATGGGAGTGTGTATCGATAAAACCGGGGGCCAGGTACTGGCCCTTCCCATCAACTTCTTCCTTGCCCGGTCCGGCGCTGCCAACTTCTGTAATCCTTCCATCTCGAATGCCGACGTCACCGGCACGGGCTTGCCCGCCGAGGCCATCGAGGATCTGGACGTTTCTGATCGTAATGTCATTCATAGGGTTTGCTCTTAGCGCTAGCGGTAGTGTTCAGGCTTTGTTCGTAGCCATTCGCCAATCATCTCACCAATCATAATGCAGGTAAGATTGGTGTTTGCTCTTGGCACAAATGGCATGATGGAAGCATCAGCCACCACCAGGTTATCGAACCGGTGAGCGCGGCCATATTGGTCGACCACGGACATAGGGTCTTTCACATCACCCATTTTCACTGTGCCGCACGGATGATATCCGCTCGCAGAGAATCGGCGGCAGAGTTTCGACAGTGATTCATCATCGGTACCCCGTGCGGGGTCGGGGAACGTAATTGATTTAATCATCTCCTTAAGTGCGCCTGTAGTGGTGAACCTGAGAGTGTCTTTCATGCAGGCCACCAGCCTTCGGGTGTCGCGGTCGTCTTCACAGAATCGATTGTCGATGATCGGCGCATCAAATGGATCGGCGGAGCGCAGTCGTAACTCGCCGCGGCCATACTGGTATTCGAGCACAGCGGCGATGCTGAAGAGCGCTGGCCCTCCAGGTCGACCTGCAAAGCTGATTTGTTCTATCTGCAGGTCATTTCGTTTGTCTGAGCCTTCAGCTGTATAACGTAATATGGTCTGGATGATCGGCTGGTCGTGATTGATTATCGAAGGGTCTTTCACTTCGCACACGACACTAAGAGCGGGATGATCGCAAAGGTTCTGTCCGACCCCCGGCTCGTCGCCGACAAGGTCAATATTAAACGACTCTAGTGATGCTCTCGGGCCAACGCCGGAATGCATCAGAATTTTTGGTGACATGAGTGCGCCTGCTGAAAGCACAACCAGCTTCGCGTTAAGCGTTTCAGTCGAACCGTCGGCGTTTTGTACCTCAACCCCAGTTGCCTTGCTGCCATCGAACAGGATGCGCGTGGCCGTGGTGTTTGCGCGGATGGTGAGGTTAGGGCGAATGCGAGCTGGTGCAAGATAACCCACTGCGGTTGACACGCGAAGGCGACCCAGCTTATTCATCGGGTGGGGGCCGGCGCCATCATCATCAGGATCGTTAGCGTCTGGGCAGTATTTGTAGCCAAGCCTATCAGCACTATCCATGAATGCCTGGTGTTGCGGTTCTAACTCTTCTTTTGGATATCGGCGAATCGAGATGGGTCCGGCATCGCCGTGGTAGGGCTTGGCGCCGTAATCCAGATCGCGTTCCAGCCTGTTGAAGGCGGGTAACACTTTCTCCCATTGCCATTCGGGGCAACCGAGCTCGGCCCATTCGTTATAATCTTCCGGTACGCCCCTCAGTGCAATAGTTGTATTAACGGCGCTGGAGCCTCCGGTAACACGGCCGCGGGGGAAATTGACTTCACGTCCCCGAGTGGGTTCGTAATTGAGCCCCCAATCGTGCTTGGTATAGGAATTGTTGTGAGAGTTAATCAGGTCGAAAGGCGTGTCGCTCAGGTCCGGATAATCAGGCCCGGCTTCAACTAACAAAACTGTCCGGTTTGGGTCTTCTGACACGCGGCTAGCGATAACAGCGCCTGCGCTGCCCGATCCAATGATAATTACGTCATGCATGACACCATTGTGGCAGTAAACGGTAGGCAAAAAAAAGGGTAGCTGATCGCTACCCTTAAATTCGGAAGAGAAGGCTCTCTATCCTTAAACACTCACTTGAATCAAAACCTAGAACTGACTCATTGTGTTGTCTTTACCACCCGCAAGGAGCGCGTTCTCACCCGCAAAGTATTCTTTGTGGTGGTCACCCATGGTGGTACCAGCCATTTCCTGGTGCTTGACCACGTTCATCTGGCGACGGATTTCTGTGCGCTGTACACCCTTAACGTAGGCAAGCATCGCTTCATCACCGAAGTAGCCCTCAGACAGGGTATCCACACCCAGCGCGGTTTCATGGTAAGTCGGCAGAGTGATCAGATGATGGAAAATACCCGCGTCACGAGCCGCGTCTGCCTGGAAAGACTGAATCAATCGATCTGCTTCCTGGGCCAGTTCGGTATCATCCAGGCTCTCCGCCATTAGGCCCTGGCCATCTGTTGGGTAAGCTGAAACGTCCTTGCCTTTTGCCGTCCATTCTTCCAGAACCTGTTCGCGGAACTTCATAGTCCAGTTGAAAGAAGGAGAGTTGTTGTAAACCAGCTTGGCGTCAGGAATTGTTTCACGAACCTTGTTTACCATCTCTGCGATTTGGGCGACGTTCGGCTTCTCAGTTTCAATCCAGAGAAGGTCAGCGCCATGACGCAGACTGGTGATACAGTCGAGAACGACACGATCAACACCAGTGCCCTCACGGAAAGCATACAGCCCGTTATCCAGTCTCACTGGCTTCACCAGATTGCCGCCCTGGTGGATGGTGATGTCATTTTCTAGCAGTTCGCTGATGTCGTGAACAGGCTTTGTTTCAAGGAAGCTGTTGTACTGTGCGGCGAGGTCGCCTGGCTCTTTAGAGACAGGTACCATCTGGGTCAGGCCTGCACCAAGAGAGTCAGTGCGGGCAACGATAATACCGTTGTCGATACCGAGCTCCAGGAAGGCGTAACGAACAGCGTTGATCTTGGCCAGAAATACTTCGTGTGGAACCGTCACCTTACCGGCCTGGTGGCCACACTGCTTCACTTCAGAGACCTGGTTTTCGATCTGGATCGCACAGGCGCCCGCTTCGATCATCTGCTTGGCCAGCAGGTAGGTGGCTTCTTCATTACCAAAACCAGCGTCGATATCGGCGATAATAGGCACCACATGTGTCTCAAACTCATCAATTTGTTTGAGCAGGGATGTTACGTCACCGCCATTTTCGCGGGCGTCATCCAGGGCCGCAAATACGCGCTCCAGTTCTACCGCATCTGCCTGCTTCAGGAACGTGTAGATTTCTGAGATAAGGCTCGGTACAGCTGTCTTTTCGTGCATAGACTGGTCAGGAAGTGGACCAAACCTGGATCTTAGTGCGGCTACCATCCAGCCAGACAAGTAAACGTATTTCTTATCCAGCGTGCCGCGATGACGCTTGATGGCAATCGCTTTCTGCTGGGCGACAAATCCATGCCAGCAACCCAGTGACTGGGTGTACTTTGAAGAGTCTGCATCGTATTCAGCCATGTCTTTTCGCATGATATTCGCTGTGTGTTGCGCGATATCAAGGCCGGTCTTGAAGCGATTTTGCAACTTCATTCGTACTGCGGACTCCGGGTTGATCCCGTTCCAGGCTTCACCCTGTGCCCCTCGTAGTCTTTCTACGGCTTCTATTTCCTTCAGGTAAGCAGACATGTCCTGTCCTCGTTTGGTTATATGAGCGGGCAATGTATCAGTAGCAGGCATGTCAAATAATGGAATAATTGGACAGTGTTACATTCCAATTTTTCATCGATGAAACATGATCCAGCATTCTGCTCAAAAGTGCATACTAAGCATCATCAATCAGTATGTTGGAGTGGCGCTGTGCGCATTGAACAAATCAATATTGGGTCTCGCACGCTACTGACGGTTAACGGCAGGAAACGCGAGACAGGCATCTTCAAGGAACGGTCTGAAGGGCAGATTGCTGTGTGCGAGCTGGGGTTGCCGGGCGATGCGATCTGCAATAGGAAATACCATGGGGGGCCAGACCAGGCCATCTACCTTTATAGCGTCGAGGACTATGCCTGGTGGGCAGAGGCGCTGGGTCAGGACGTTCCTGCGGGAACATTTGGCGAGAACTTCACTACCTCCGGACAGGATTTGTGTGGGATATGTGTTGGGGATGTTCTGGTTTCTGAATCGGTGACCCTTCAGGTAAGTGCGCCGCGTATACCCTGCAGTACCCTTGCCTCACGGATGGGCGACAAGCAGTTCGCTAAAAAATTCATGAAAGCCGGACGATCTGGTGCCTACTGCAGGGTGCTCGAGACGGGTGATGTGCAGGCAGGAGATGAATATGCTCACAGGCCTTACGACGGTGACCGAATTCCATTACAGACATTCTTCAAAGAAGCACATAGCAAACTGAGTGTTGATCAACTCAGGCGATATCTTGCGGCGCCCATTGACGAGCGAACCCGGCGGGATTTCTCCAGGAAAATGGCTGCCAGCTCATGAAGTTAACCCATGATTTGAAATGGTACCTGGGCAGTACCGCATTTTTCCTGGTGCCGGGAGGGATCCAGGCGGTGCTTTTCCCCTGGTTGATTGCCGTTTATCTGCAGGAGTCACCGATCAAGGTGGGGATCGCGCAGATGGCAGGACCCTTGCCGATGTTGTTCCTGGTCCTGTTTGGTGGCTGGCTGGGTGACCGGGTCGACCAGCGCAGGTTGTCAGTCATACTGGCGTCATTGCTGGCTGTGCCGCCACTGATTGTTGCTGTTTTTTTCTATGTGGACATAGTGACCTACGAACTCCTGCTTTGCTGGGTGGTTCTTGCAGGTTGCTTTGGCGCTTTCGCCCAACCGGCGCGGGATGCCATGCTTAACCGGGTCGCCGGTGAAAACGTGCAGGGGGTTGTTATCCTGGTCATTGGGGTACAGTTTGGCATCCAGATTCTTGGCTTTGCGATTGGTTCCAGCGCAGATGTGATGGGCCCGATTGGAGTCCTCTGTTTCATGTCGTTCTTCATGATGTGTTCTGCCGTTACGACCCAACGTCTGCCTGCCATGCCTGTAGAGTCTAGTGATACCGCACACGAGTCGCCGCTCGAGAACATCAAGGCAGGTCTGCAGGTTGCCTGGCAGTCCGAGAAAATACGGCCAGCGATTATCCTGATCTTTGGTGTTGGCCTTTTCTTTGCTTCTTCTTATATGGTCATTCTGCCGTTGATGGTGCGCGATATTTTTGACGGCGGAGCGAGTGGTATCGCGATGGCCTATGCTGCAAACATGTTGGGGACCTGCACCATTATTTTCTTTGTGATGCGCCGGGGAGGGATTGCACGGCCGGGCCGGGCACTGATCCTGTCAGGGTGTTTCAGTTCTCTGGTGCTGTCCTGCCTGTACTATGAGCTCTCTGAGCTCGCGTTCTATGGGGTGATCTACGTCTGGGGTATGTGCGGCGGTATCTCCATGACTCTGTCGCGAGCCATCGTGCAGGAAGCTTCACCACCGACCCATCGGGCGAGAATTCTGAGTGTTTTCATGCTTGGCATGATGGGTGGTATGCCGATCGGCTCTGCTATTATCGGGGTGTTGGTTGAATACATGGGTGTTCGAAATGCAGTATTGGTGCCAGGTCTCGGCATGCTGTTGGTCATTGCCTATCTGTACCTGGCAACCAACCTTTACGATGTAAAACGTCAGCCGTTTACAGTAAAGGTTGAAACCTAACCACAAATAGTCAGGAGCGCGGAGATGGAAGGTAAGCGAGTTTTGATCACGGGCGGCAATAGTGGCATTGGAATAGTTACCGCAAGAGAATTGGCAAAGCAGGGTGCGGAAGTTGTCCTTGCATGCAGGGATACCGCCAAGACGACTGCTGCGCTGAAGGTGATCAATGCAGGCGCATCGACGCCGGCCATCAACCTGCCAGTTGAACTGGATAACCTGGGAAGTGTGCGCAACCTTGCGGCCAACTTCCTGGGCCGATATGACCGTTTAGATGTGTTGATTAACAATGCCGGAGTTTTTCCGCCAAAACAGAGATTTACCGTTGACGGTTTTGAGATGCAAATGGGGGTAAACCACCTGAGTCATTTCCTGCTTACCAATCTGTTGCTGGATTGTCTGAAGGCAAGTGCGCCGGCGCGGGTAGTGACTGTGTCATCCAAGTTACATAAAGCTGGCGAGATTGATTTCGATGTTTTCAAAGGCTATGAAAAATACAACAGCCAGTCTGCGTACAGTGGCTCGAAGCTGGCAAACGTGCTGTTTGGGATAGAACTTGCCAGGCAACTGGAAGGAACGGGTGTGACATCTAACGTCCTGCACCCGGGCGCGGTTTCAACTGATATTATCCGCGACCTGCCATGGCTGCTGCGCAAAATTATCGGAATGATTTTTGTCTCTCCGGAAAAGGGCGCGCTGTCCAATATTATGCTGGCGAGTGACCCGGTACTGGCTGAGACCAACGGTAAATATTATGACCAATGTGAACTGACGGATTATTCCCCCCAGGCAGATGATGGGTCGCTGTGTAAGAAACTTTGGGATGTCAGCGCAGAACTCACTGGGCTTGGTGGCTAAAAGAGAGATCTCTCCGCTGCGGTCGAGATGACAACACTCTGTCAGGGTGACAACACTCTGTCAGGGTGACAACACTCTGTCAGGGTGACAACACTCTGTCAGGGTGACAACACTC
>Ga0257121_1000823_pt1 | contig 24858 bp, 23 predicted proteins | sample SI106_100metaG_FD_190180 | JGI IMG/M metagenome (GOLD analysis project Ga0257121, IMG submission 190180) | Marine microbial communities from Saanich Inlet, British Columbia, Canada - SI106_100 | ecosystem: Environmental > Aquatic > Marine > Inlet | place: Canada: British Columbia | collected...
CGCAATGAATCCGGTTAATGTGCCTAACTGGTTAACTCCTGGCACTGGAATGTGGTTTCAAGGCGCAGTTATTGACATAGCAGGTGGCAGTGGCGTTACTTTGAGCAACGCACTTGACATGGTTGTGCAATAATTAGCTCTTTTTTGTTATTTCATCATGCTGGCCAACGAGAACACTATGTGCAATGTTTTAGTAGTAATCATCTTGTCTGAAATGCAACTACTTTAAATAGCCCACTATGCGCCTAATGAGCTCTTCGGTGAGCATTCCTAGCTGTTCTTCTGCATTCGGCCAGCCTGACAGATCAGCTCCATTTGAGTCACAAGTGAACTTGAATGGCTCATTTAGCAAATTACGGTATGACATTGCAAGCGTGCCTGCTAAGCCAACCCGAGATTCTTCTGAAATTACCATTCGCGCATTTAATCCTGCACGCACTATTGGGACGGTAACAGTAGCTGATACGTAAGGCTCTGCGGAAAGCTCATACATCAATGAACCATCGCTAGTAACCCGCGGGAATACTTTGTAACCAAATATTTTTTCTAGGTAGTTAAGGTCTTCTTCTGAGACGATGACCGCCTGGCCGCGATCAATGAATGCCCAGTCTTCGGAACTGTGAAAGGAGCGCAGAATATTTTCTGCTGCGGCGTATTCTTCTAGTGACCTCTGTTTGTTCAACTCTTCTGAAAGGTAAAAAGAGCCATGCTCTGTATCGAGATTGCTGCCAGGAGTTAAGGCTGGATAAATGCCAGAGTCAAGCGGACGCCATGCCCATTTCACAATTGTATACTGACTGACTGGTGGTGCTGCAGCAATGTCGTAATAGCCGTCGAAATAAACAACGCCGTACTTTGCTTCGCATTCGAGACAAGTCCATTCGACTGGACTATTTTTATACTGTTCGCCGTACTTTTTCGTTTCAGACCCAGTGTGTGCAGAACAAATTGAGCAGTACTCGTGCGTAGTATTTGACCCCATGCGACGTGACAAGAAATCTCCGCGACTTACTATGCGAGAGGTGTAGGCATCGGTGATCGTCCATAACGCACCTTTAACTGGGTCGTAGTATGTTGTGCCATCCTTGTATATTAAGTGGAAAGGATCATCTTCATCTTGTTGCCAATAGCCGATGTCGGTAACTTCTACCCCATTGAACTTGATTACCGAAGGTACGTATGGGATTGATGTTGCCGTTGGCCTTTGGTAGTTGAAAACAAGCTCGGTTTCTGTGCTATATATGTCTGTGGTTGTGAGCATTGCCTGGGCAGGTACGACTTTGCCGGGCTGTAGTTTTTTACTTTCTTCTACGTTGCGTCCGCTAATAAGAGGATGTGCTTCACCGTCTTGTTCAATCCAAAAGGACTTGAGGACCGAATAAAGTGTTTCAAATGGACTATTGCCGACCATGTATATAGTTGGCTCGATTGCACCTTTAGATAATGCTGCATCTTGAATAAAAAACTCTGATTGGATATCTGAAAGGTGGTTGCGGTCAACGATATCAATGCCATTTTTCATCAACTCTGCTTCTATTGCAGCGTCTTGGGTTGTTAGGCTTAATGTGTGAAGGTCTCTTCCGACGTCTACCGCAGGCGTGCTGATTAACTTAGAGAGCGGGGCGACGGTTAAGTCAGTATTACGTGTGCGCATTGGCGCTGGTGCATCGCTGTAACTGAACTCAACTTGGGAAGACACTTTACTGGTTGGGTCAATCCAGGCCTCTTTTTTCCATTGACGGCCATCAACAAAGCTATCGCCAAAATAAGGCACAAGTTTGTCTTCGAGAGGTTGAGAGTATTGCTCAGGTGCTTGCAATGCTGCAAGCTGCCCTTCCAGCGATTCTAACCGGGCCTCTATTTCCGCAATTTTCGCGAGAATCTCGACGTCATTTGCATTTTCGTAGCTTTGAAGGTCGGATAATTGTTGCTGAAGGTCGGAAATTTGGTTTTCCAGCTGTTGCTTCTGAGATGGAGCGCTTTCAACGACTGGGGTGCCGTAAGTGCCTTGATCTGGGAGATCTGGGTCGGTTGTAGTGGGATTGCTGCATGCTACCGCTAGGAAACAAGCAAGGGAAAACGCTAAGCGGGGTGTCTTTTTCATGAATATAAAGAGGTGCTGGTGTTGAGTACGTGACATGATTTTTTCAATATTTGTTAAAATTTAGGCACGTATCACCATAAATGTGGGGCAGAGGCTCGTCCTAAAGCTCTAGCTATCCTTTGATGGCCGTGGCCCTGAGTATTGGCAAACATATGAAAAATCAAATTTAGGCGTGGTCCGCCAGAAATTGTCATGGGCCTCCTCACATAGCCGTTAATATATAAACATGCTAACAGTTCTACTCGCTTGCCAATTAAACTTCTCTACCCCACAGCGCATCACCGCGAACGACAAACCAATCGATGCCACCATCGGCCATGCTTCACCTTATTTACGCGACATGAACAACGATGGAGTGCGTGATTTGCTCGTAGCCGAATTCGGCGACCAAATGTTCGATATCACGCGACTACCTGAGAAAATGCAAGAAGGTGCCGCAGGTAGATACGAAGACAGCCGTTTACGGGTTTATCTTAATCATGGCAGCGACACTGCTCCGAGTTATAAAGATTTTGATTACCTGGCAAACGCACAAGGGCAACTGCTTTCCATTCCATCCACCTGATGCATCTCTTTTAGCCCGCAGTTCGCGGACTACGACAACGACGGTGACGCCGACATTGTTTCTGGCTCTTACACTGGCGAGATTTGGTATTTTGAGAACATCGATGGCAATTACAAGCAAGGAGTGTTTTTATTGAACGAAAACGGAGAGCCGCTTAATGGCGGTATTTCGATTACTCCCGAGTTGCATGACCTAGATGGCGATAACGATTTAGATTTACTTATTGGCACGCGTTCATCTGGGGTGTTTATGATTCACAATATCGGCACGCGAGATATTCCTGAGTGGTCAGCTACAAGAGTCGCACTGAAAACTATAAGTAATAAAAAAATCAAAGGTAGCAATGCGCACCTCGCTGACATCAACGGTGATGGTTTACTTGATATTGCATGCGGTAACGAAAATGGTGGTGGTGTTTATTACTTAAACACTAGCGCTAGCCAGGATTTACAATTTGCCGATTCTCAAGTGCTGTTTCAACCGACTCCATGGGACGAGCGTGAAACTCAGCCCGGCGTTCGTCCAGGTGCACGCACTAAGATGCATGTGGCCGACTACAACGGCGATGGCAAGGCTGATGTGCTAGTCGGTGATGTGACATGGGAAGAATACCTGCTACCGCCGCTCTCGGAAGCCAAGGAAAAAGAGAAGCGCGAGTTCAAGCCTCAGTACGAAGCTGCCAAAGCCGAAAATGGTAGAGCATGGGACGAGCGCAATTCTTACGTCGGCAAAGCAGGGGGTATTCCGGATGATGTGATACAGCGCTGTAAGGCCGCCGATGCAAAATTCGCACCGTTCAACGAACAGTGGTACAGCTACAATCTAGAGCGGACACGCACTCACGGTTATGTGTGGGTGGTTTATCAGAAATAAGTTACAATATGGCGCACCACTAGCGCCATGACTCCGTCCTCAACCACCCAAGATCGCATCGCATTTGTCCAACGTATGGGCAAATCCTTGCACCGCTATGGAGCCCCAGCCCATCGCCTTGAAGACGTATTGAAAGCGATGTCGAACGAGCTCGGGCTTAAAGGCAATTTCTTCACCACTCCGTCAGCAATAATGTACAGCTACGACATCCCTGGTGAAAACGGAATCGCGCGCTTGCAACGGGTGCACAACAACTCAATGGACTTGCACCGCTTAAGTCAACTCGACAAGTTGTTTAACGATTTTCTCGATACTGACTTAACAGTAAGCGCGGCTAACGTGCAGCTAGATGAAATCCTTAGTGAAAAACAAAGGTATCATCCGCTCATCACTTTGCTAGCATTTTCATTGACCAGTGGCGGCGCGTCGACTTTCTTTGGTGGCAACCTTGGCGACGTCGCACTTTCTACACTTTGCGGATTTCTTCTGTTCTTAATTTTTCAGTGGTCGCGACGTCGCGATGCAGTCAATCGTTTGTTCGAGCCGCTGTCGGCAACGGCGATTAGTTTTGTTGCCACTGCCGGTGCAGCTATGTTTGGCGCCAACGCCAACGTTTCTACTCTGGCAGGCATCATCGCTTTGGTGCCAGGATTTAGCATTATCATCGGTGCAACCGAGTTAGTGCTTGACCATCCAGTGTCTGGCTCAGCGCGACTTGCTCGTGCTGGCATGACAGTGATGATGTTATTCATCGGCGTAATGTTCGGCAGCGGACTTGCGCAACACTTAATCGACATAGACAGTTTATCGCACGTAGTGCCCTCAGCGATGCCAGTTTGGTTGCCACCATTGTCGGTTGTAGTTGCCGGTCTTGGCATTGGCGTGTTGTTCAATAATTCACGTCGTGATTTACCGTGGGCAATAGTCGCTGTTTGCTTACCCTATCTCGCGATGAAGTTCGGTTTAGAAAATCTCGACCGCGCTCCAAGTTTATTTATTTGTGCAGTTATCGTTGCTTTATTTGGCAACATGTTCGCTCGCGCTTTTGACCGCCCAGCGCTTACGGTGTTGATGCCGGGCATTTTGATATTAGTGCCGGGCGCGACTAGCTTTTTATCAATCACCGACATCGCTGGCGGCGACTTTGAAACCGGTTTGCAATCAGCGTTTCAGGTGTTTGTTAGTGGCGCGGCAATTGTCGCTGGTTTTATGACTAGCAGTTTGTTGTTGCCGCCGCGCAAAGCTTTATAGTTTTCGACTACTGCTTTTTTACAAACTTAGTCAGGATCACAATCTTCTGGCCGCTGACACGTCCTTCGATGTGCTCGTGATTATTCTCAACTAAGCGAATACCCTTCACCGCAGTACCGCGCTTGGCGGTGAAGCCGCCGCCTTTGACATCAAGGTCTTTAATCAGCACCACACTATCACCGGCGCTTAACTCGGCGCCCAAACTATCGACGTGCTTGGGCGCCACTACTGCTTGATATTCGGCCCACTCGCGCACTTCGTCTTCGAGGTACAGCATATCAAGCAAGCCGCCCGCCCAATCAGTAGACGACAACCTACTTAACATCCGCCACGCCATGACTTGCACCGCAGGCACTTCGCTCCACATCGAATCATTGAGGCAACGCCAATGGTTTTCGTCAAGATCGACATCGCCATTTGCTTGTGCAGTGCAAACCGCGCACAAGGCAACGCACTGGTCTTTAGGTGCGACGGTAAATTCAGCGACATCAGTTTCGCTGGCACATAATACGCAGTTAGCCATTAACTTAAATCAGCCATTGGGGTGATGCCCCCTGTGAGCGGCAAAGCGTAATCAATAAACGCTTGCGTTACACCTTGATGACCATCGAGATATTCTTCGGGCATATCTTTAGTGTACTTGGCTACATTTTTAAGAGCAGTAACAATCGTATCGCATTGATAAACATCGCCATCTAAACGGCGCAGTGCAATCGAACCCGAACCGTATTCGCCACTTACCGCAGCTTCGACAGCTTTACGCCCGACCATGCGCGCTTCAGTGCGATCGACCTCACTAGCATCGGCCGGGAAAGAACGTTGTAGATAACCAAAGGTGTCGGCACGCACGCGCAAGCCATCAAAATTGTCTCTGACTAAATTGGCGAGTGCATCGCCCAAGGCGCCAGTGCCGGAAAGTTGTACATTGCCATGACTATCAGTTTGTCCAGCCATCGCCGAGCCACTCATTTCAGCGTATACTTGCAAGAACGGCACGCCATCAGCATTATGGATGCCCTCGCTAACTGCCACCACGCAACGCCCTAGGCGGTCGTGTACTTCTTTGACATCGACAATGAATTGTTCAGGATCGAACACCCGTTCCGGCAAGTAAACCAAATGCGGGCCGTCTTCGTCGTTGCGCTTACCGAGTACTGAAGCTGCGGCGAGCCATCCGGCGTGACGGCCCATGATGACATTTATCTTTACGCCGCGCAGTGAACGGTTGTCGCGGTCGTCTCCTTGAAAAGCGTGAGCGACAAAACGCGCCGCCGAACCATAACCTGGGCAATGGTCGGTAACTTTAAGATCGTTATCGATGGTTTTCGGAATGTGAAAGCAGCGGATTTCGTAACCGAGGGCAGCGGCTTGTTGCTCGACGATATGTGCTGTCTCTGCAGTGTCGTTACCGCCGATGTAAAAGAAGAAACGGATATCGTTTTTCTTAAATTGCTCGACCATTATTTCTACATCTTCAATCGAAGCCTTGCGTCGCACTGAACCGAGTGCCGCCGCCGGAGTTAATGCCACAGCTTCGAGATTTTCGTCGCTCTGGTTACCAAGGTCAATCCAGTCGCCCTTCATGATGCCTTCAACACCGTGGCGCGCACCGAGTATTTTAGTGATGCAATCGTGCTTGGTGGCTTCCTGGATGAATCCGACTAGTGATTGATTGATTACGACGGTTGGTCCGCCAGACTGGCCGATGATGGCCGCTCCTGTAAGTTTGTTTGCCATGTTGTTTGGGAGGATGTTTGAGGCGAATTATACCCCATTATTCGCTAGTTGCAGCACGATAATAAGTTGCAACCGCGGAATGACGTGCGCCGCGCATTAAGTGGCGCACAAACGGTAATAAAAATACCGCAGCGAGTAACGGCCATTCAAAGAATGAGCGTAGGGCTTCGGCGCTGAAGATTAACACACCTTCGACAACAAAACCAAGTAGCACAATCACGAAAATCGCGAATGGCCGTCTGAACAAAAAACCGGTGGCGCGTAACACTGCCAATAATGCCGAACTGCGATGCCCCACTACTAGTGATGCGCGCGCCAGGTCGATGACGATTTCTATTTTAAGTAGCGCAAACATGTAAAGCACTTGACGAGTAATGTCAATGGCGCGACCAGTAGTTTCGCTGGCAGCTAAACCAGCATCACCTTCTGGCATGAATTTTTCTAACACCCAATCCGCAGGTGCTCCCCAAAAAATATATGTGGTCAGAGCGAAAACCGGTAAGGCCAACAACCAAGTACGCAAAAACGGAAAGAACGTTTCGCCGCCGCCTTTGAAAAATGCGCGCAATGAATGTTCGTCGCGATAGTGAGTGGCCATCGACATCCAGCCACCGCTGAAAAGTAGGCCGATGATTGACGACAATAATATCAGCAACGGCATGGCGTCAGCAATTGATGTTAGCGAGTCGCCGGATTGAATTTGCCATTCACGAAACATCCATGCTGGCGCGGATTCGGGCAAAGCTAACACGCTTTGGCCGGGCAGGTCTTGCACCATGCTTAAATCGCGATCAGCTTGATTGAACATAGGCACCGCGACCACTAACGGCAATACACACGACCACAACATCAAGAAACACAACACGCGTGGGCGCATTAAGGCAAAGAATATGCCGCTGAGCAAAAATCGCACCGAGCCTGGACGCTGCGCAGGTGATTCATCAGCCACAACTACCACTGGATCTTGAGAGTCGTCTGGCACGGCATCTACAATTAAGTTCTTTGTTATTTCTTCACTCATCCTGCTGCTCCGAAATAATGGAGTACTTGCTGCGCCCACAACATGGTGCGCATAGCCACATGCCACGCAGTATCACTACCCTCGACATCTTCGGCTAATTTAGAATTGTTAAACCAATCGCGGTCTAACATTAATTTACGCTGCGGATCAACTTCCACGCGCACCGCCTTAGTCGCGAAATCGCCCATCTCGATACGTTTCGCGCTATCTACGCCGTCCCAAGCCCCATGCTGCACACTGCCATCTGCGAACGTAACATCAACGTCGACAGGCACAACGAATGCACCGCGACGACGGACGCCCACTTCGACGTGAAAACTACCGTCTGCGTTTTCGGTATTGTTTAAAAAATGCGCAGAGTAATCTAACTCGTCATTCTTATAGTAAGCATGTTGCCAAAAACTATCCCAATCAATGCCGGCGTCGACTGCATGCTTGGCAACGACATCAAAGAAATCTTGCGGACGCGGATGTTTGTATCTAAAGTTAGTGTGGTAGTCGTGCATCAACCTAATGAACACGTCTTCACCGACGATGCGTGAAATGGTTTCAAGAGTTAGCGCGGGACGGCGGTAGGCGTTTACTCCGCGCAAACCACTATCGAACAAATCATAAGTTGGATGCGCCAGCGGTTGCCCCCAGTCGCGCAACAAGGATGAGCGCAAACCGATTGACGCCGAGCGTTCAACGTGTGGGTAATAAGTTGTGAGGGGTAATTCGCTTAAGAACTTTTGAATTGAGTTATTGTGGCGTAACTCATACGACAACTCAGGGAAAAACTTTGACTCGTCATTCTCCCAGCGTTGCATGCCTAACATCGCGCGCTTATCACCCTCGTCGTAACTTGGCACCGTCATCGGAGCACGTCCGTAATATTGTTGGCCTAGTAATGTGAAAGTGTCGAGCGGCGCAGCGAAGGCTAAATCTAAAATACGATTAGTGGAAAAAGTGTTAAAGCCTTCATCTAACCAGGCGTGACGGAATTCGTCGTTGGCAACAAGGCCATACCAGAACTGGTGACCGAATTCGTGAACGGTTACTCCTTGAGGGCTTAAGGTGCGCTTCGCCATACCTAAGCGCGCACCGCCAGTGAATAGACGCGGGTATTCCATGCCGCCAGTATTGCGCGCGTCATTCGCTGGATCAACGATTGAAATTGTTTTATAAGGATAGCTGCCATACCATAAACCAAAGTAATAAAGTGATTTCGCCGTCGCATCAAAATAACGATTGGCATAATCAGCATGCTCAGGTTGCAGCAGCAATATCATCTCACAATCTTGCGGACGCACCTCTTTCAGTGTTTTACCTAAAGCGTTACTTATCTTCAACTCTTCGGCGTCGTCCTGATAATCGAGTGCGTAAAAAGTGCGGCGCAGTAGTAAAGCCTCGGCATCGACAGTGAATGCGAAGTCGTGCACGTCTTCTGCAAGAGACGAGTAAATGACTTTACCATCCGTCATACTGAGTTCGGTTAAAGTGCCCGTCGTCACACAATGGTCACGAAAGCGTTCGGGTAGCGTCAATTCAACATCGTAACTAGCGAAGTCAGCATAAAACTCGGACATGTAATGGTAAGGCTCGCAATTCCATTGGTCTTGGCCGTCTAACTGCTCATAAACTCCCAACTTCGGATACCACTGCACTGCGTGCAAGTAACCACCCTCGCCCCATCCGCTGCGACGAAACGCTTGTGGCATAATCGAAGTAAACTCAAGGCGCACTTGCACCGAAGCTCCGGGTTCAATTGCGATTGGTAACTTCATGACACCAACCGTGCGATCGACGTCATTCGTGTATTCAAAAGTTAATGTCTCTCTAGAATCTGTTGCGGTGCCGGCGGCATCAACAGTCGAAAGCATACTCACGTTAAACACTTCGGTGCTACCCCAGCTGCGCGGCAACTTTTCGGAACCATAATAACGACCTTCCGTAATAAACACCGAGTCTTTACTCGCCCACGCATTGTTATAAACATGCCAATACAATTCGTCAGTCGGCGTTGATGCGGTGTTAACCCAACTGACGACAAGTGAACGTCCGTAAATTGTGCGGCCGTCGTCGCTAAGTTCGATATCGATGTCGTAACTCAATTGCGCAACAAGCAAACTTGGCAACAATGTCACTGCTAAAAAAGAAAGGATGGTCGTACGCCTGCGCATACCACCATCCTAACTGATGAATGAGTCTAGAAAAAGCTATTTAAGCATCGGACGGGTTTAGCATCCGGCGCAGACGTGACACCGCGTTGGTGTGAATCTGCGAAACGCGCGACTCGGTTATGTTAAGGCGTGCACCGATCTCGCACATCTTCATATTATCGCGATAGTACATGCTCATTACCAATTTCATTTTCTCTGGCAACTTGTCAATGGCAGCATGCATATTGACCATCATTTCATCTTGCTCAACACTATCATTAGCTTCAGCTGCGCCCAAACCGATATGACCATCTTCGTCAGTCGGCAAGGCAACAATGGCTGGAGCGTCTTCTCCGGTAGCCTTAGCTTTATCGCGCATTGAGCGTGGCAAGAAATCCATACGACGCAGATCATCGAGGATGGCGCCGCGTACCCGATGGTAGGCGTAAGTTTTGAATTGTGCGCCCTGCGTCTCATCATAAGAGCGAGCTGCGCGCATTAATCCGAACATACCGGCAGCGTATAATTCTTCTTCAGACACGCTAAATGGCAGGCGACCCTTGATTTTGTTGACAATGTGCCAGACTAGGTCTGTCCACTGCTCTATTTGGGCCTCGTATTTGTTTGTTGTAGGTTGTTTCATTTCTAGCTCTCACCCGGCATCACGCCGTTCATATCTGCTATCGGGTAGTATGTCGCAATTGCTTTAGTAGAAAATCGCAAATATTTAATCTGTTTTAAAATAATGACTTATATAGCATTAAAGCATTTGCAATATTCTTTAAATAGTATTTTTAAGGCAAAGCACTAGAAATAGATAGTCAAATGAGCAACAATGAGCGTCTTAACCCAAAATTGATAACACTTTGGCCAAATCTAAACACCTAACCGCCGAGCAGATGGCTGCTACACAGCGCGAAATCTCGATTTCCGAGTTTTTCGCTAAAAACCGCCACCTACTAGGCTTTGATAACCCCAAAAAAGCGCTTCTTACAACTATCAAAGAAGCCGTTGACAACTCTATGGACGCCTGCGAAGAAGCTGGCATCCTCCCCCAAATCTTGGTTGAAATAAACCCAATCGAAGGCCAAGACGATCGTTTTCAAGTGATCATCGAAGACAACGGCCCCGGAATTGTGAAGGCGCAAGTACCAAATATTTTTGGCAAGCTGCTTTACGGTTCTAAATTTCATAGTCGCCGTCAATCTCGTGGCCAGCAAGGCATTGGTATTTCCGCAGCCGGTTTGTATGCGCAAATGACAACTGGTAAGGGCCCAGAAATTATTTCTCGAGTTAAGCGCAAGAAGGCGCACCACTTTGCACTGCAAATGGACTCGACTAAAAACAAGCCAATGATTACCCGCGATGACCAGCTCGATGATTGGCATCTAAAGCATGGCACGCGGTTCACGGCGACTATCGAAGCCACATATAAACGCGGCAAAGGCTCGGTTGATGATTACATCAAACAAACGGCAGTGGCAAATCCGCACGCTACCCTCACCTACCTAGCTCCTGGCATGGACGAGCCAGTGGTTTACGATCGCGCCTCTAAGGTGGTGCCCGAACGCGGCGAAGAAATTAAACCGCACCCTTATGGTGTCGAGTTGGGTGAGCTAATCAAGATGTTGCGCGGCACTAACGCGCGTTGGTTGTCGTCCTTCTTAAAAGAAGACTTTTGCCGAGTTGGCCCCAAGGTCGCCAAATCAATTATCGCCGAAGCCGGCTTAAGCGAAAAAGCTTACCCCTCGCGCATTGCGCGCGAAGAGGCTGATGCTTTATATCGTGCGATTCAGAAGGCTAAGATTTCTGCGCCGCCAACTACATGTTTGTCACCGATTGGCGAAGAGCGAATTCTTGAGGGCCTTCAAAAAGAAACGGACGCAGACTTTTACGCGATTTGTACGCGTCCACCTTCTGTTTATCGTGGTAATCCTTTTCAGATTGAAGTTGGTATCGCTTGGGCTAAGCCCGGTGACGACCGCTTAGACGTCGATGCCACAGGCAAGATTAGTAAGCGTAAGAAAAAGCGCGGCACCTTCGATACTGAAAATCTGTTGGGCAATGCCGATGATGCTGTACGCATTTTGCGCTTTGCAAATCGCGTGCCGTTGTTAAGCCAGCAAGCGAGTTGTGGTTTTACTAAAGCTGCGATTTCAACTGCTTGGAAGAACTATGGCTTGCAGCAATCAAAGGGTTCATTACCTGTTGGTTCGGCGATGATTATGGTGCACATGGCTAGTGTGTGGGTGCCGTTTACTTCTGAGGCTAAAGAGGCTATTGCACCTTATGACGAAATTCTTAAAGAGGTGCGATTAGCGATGCAAGAAGCCGGGCGCAAGTTAGGTGTGCATATTCGCAAGGGCAAGAAGGTCGCTTCTGAATTTCAAAAGCGTAATTACATTGATGCGTTTTTGCCACATGTCGGCATTGGGTTACAAGAAATTTTAGGGCTCGAGCCCGAAGTGCGCGAAGACACTGTTGATGCGTTGCGCGAAACCATGGAATCAACCCGTAAGATTTAATAGTTATGGCTGCTAAGAAAAAGAAAGTGACAAAGAAGAAGTCGACAAAGAAGAAGTCGACATCGGGCAAAGTGCGTAAAGCGGGGCCGTCCAAACGTAAAGGCAAAAACGACTTGTCTGGAGTGGCTATCCAGTCGATTAACGATGTGGCGCAAGAGGTGTTTGACGTGGCTAATAGCGGCGAATTGCCCGAAATGGTAATGCCACAACGTAATCTTAAGAACGTTACTTACGACAAAAAGACTGGCTACTTCGAAATGGCTGGCAACATGAAGACTCGTCGACTCGACGTGAATTCGGTTAAAACCTTTGCGCAAACTTTGCGACTCATGTCGCTGGCAAAGGACATGGTTTCTGACGACGACTTCGCCACGAAACGTGAAGCTTACTACGTTTCGAAAAACTGGGGTGATGCCAAGTTCGGCGAGCAACGCGAATCTGATAGCGTGCTTGACGATATCGAGGGCATGTTTTCATTGAAAGACGTTACGCGCGAGATTTTGCGTTTCCGCCCTGAAGAGCATGGTGGTTCAGTTGTTGGTGCGCTTACGGTTATTGACCGCGACCCAGAAACTGGCGCTCCGATTCGTTCTGACTGTGCAGCAATGGGCTCGGGGGCTTACACCATTCCGAGCTCGGTTGACCATCTTGGTTTTGAAACTTCGGCTGACTTTATTATCGCCATTGAAACCGGCGGTATGTTCCAGCGCTTGAACCATCACCGTTATTGGCGCAATGCCAATTGCATTTTGGTCGAAATGGGAGGCGTGCCAACTCGCGCAACGCGCCGTTTTACGCGCCGCTTAAGCGAAGACTTAAAACTGCCTGTTTACGTGTTTGTTGACTGTGATCCTTATGGTATTTGTAACATTTACCGCACCATGAAAGTTGGCTCTGGCTCGGCGGCGCACGTCAACAAAGACTTCTGCGTGCCTAAAGCGACTTTCATGGGCGTGACGCCGCAAGACATCATCGACTTCCAGCTCGAAGATGCTACCCACCCGTTGCAGCCTGTCGATATTAAACGTGCCAAAGATGCGTTAAAGAACGACCCGTTTTTCCAGGCGCATCCTAAATGGAAAAAAGCGATTAAACAAATGCTGAAAATGGGCGTCCGCGCCGAGCAGCAGGCTTTCGCTAAATGGGGTTTGAATTTCGTTATCGAAGAATATTTACCGACTAAGCTAAAGAACGTAAAGAATTTCTTGCCGTAATTTTTTTATGTTTCGGCTAAGGTGAGGGCTGGTAGGTGACGCAAAAGGGGTGAAGCTAACACTTCACCTCTAATGAAAACGACTCACGCCAAATCGCACTCCGGTTTTACCCTGGTGGAATTATCAGTGGTAGCCGCAATTATTATGGTGCTGGCAACTATGGCGTTGCCGAATTTTCAGACTACCGTCAGCGGTGCGCAAGTAGCCGGAGTGCAATCGCAACTCGGCCGTATGCGCACCGCTTGCGATTTTTACACTTTCCAGCACTTCGAGCAAATACCTGGATACGACGATGCTACTGGACTATGGTCAGAGCAAACATTACTTAATCAGCTGCAATTGGCCAGCGACGAAAACGGCGTCACTGCTGTTATCGGTACTGCAGGCTACTATTTCGGACCATATTTGCGCGATGCGCTGCCGTCTAATCCCTTTAATGATCTAACCACAATCATGGTTGTTCAGCCAGGCGTGACCTTCTTAAATGCTGATGACACAACAGGTTGGGTTTATTGGGCAGACACTGGCGCAATCAAAATCAACACCACTAACGTAACTGATGACGGCACCGTCTTCTTCCAGCTATGAAAACTGACGACAAACGCCCATTTTTTGCTCTAGTGGCTGCAGCTGCGTTCGTTATCTGTACATCAGCAGTAGTTAGTTGGATTTAGCTCAAGTTGCGTGACCTTTCTTGCCGAAAGAGGAATACACCACGGTCTAATCCATGAAGATAATTACTCGAACCTCGCCGATTGCTGTCCATTTTGGGGCACTTGAAACGCGCATCCTACAATTAGATGGCGGCCCTGGCGGGTGGTCAGTTCGCTGTGCCGAAGAAGTAGAGGCTGCAGGCGCTGGACGCCACATGACCGTAGTCGAACAACTTCTTCCACGTTTGAAAGAAATGAAAATACGTGGCAAAGACTGCCTGCTAAGCCTTAGTGGCGACGATGTAGCTGTGTCCTTGGTGCCTGTTGACGAGCACAATCGTGGCAAAATGCAGCAAACCCTGAAGGACACTGCTCTGCGCTCGATAACCGATCCCGAAGGCGTGGTCTATCGCTATATTCCGCTTAACGGAAATACAGAAGACGATAATTTGCAAGCTCGCGAAGAGCTATTACTGCTTAGCGTCGGCCAGTCTGAAAAGCGCCGTTGCGAAGACGCCGTTGAGAATCTAAAGATGAGAACCTGCGGGCTTGAAATCTCTGCGTTCCCACAGGCACGTAGCTTACAAGCGATGCACGGAGATGTAGATAATCCTTGGGGATTCCTTCACCTAGGCTTTGGCCACTCATTTTTCGGCATCATGCAAGGTGGCGAATTACGCTTTCTAAAGCCAATGCAACTTAACGGTGAACGTTTAGTTGCCACACTCGACAAAATATTAAACGTTGAAGAAATCGATTTGAACGCGCTCGTTTTCGACGACTCTGACTCCAACCCCTCTGAAGCAGTTCAGGCAACTTCAATATCCAAACTAACCGAACAGGCTATAGGTCGCGGTGCTGAGGTGCTTCACGCATTACGGCTTGAATCTGAATCTGTTGCGCAAGAAGTCCGTGCTTGCTTGCGCCATTACGCCAACCGTCATCGTGGCGCCAAACTTGAACAAGTTTTCCTAACTGGCTTTGGCGCGAGTTTGCCAGAAGTTGAAGCCTCTCTAGCAAATGCGCTGCAGATGCCTACTGAAATTGCTAAACCATTTAGCGTTCTAGGAATTGATGCGCCACAACACGTGCTAGAAAACCAGCACTTATGGGCTGCGCCCTTGGGCTTAGCTATGCGGGGGTACAAATAATGAAAACAGCTGATTTCATGCCAAACGTTGCCTTTGAGCAGCATTTAGAACGTCGCCGCACTCCTCGCAGAGTAGCAGTATTGATGGTTTTCATGGCAATTTGCTTAGCTGGGGCATTCACTATTTCTGCAGAAGCCAAGCAGCAACGCAGAGTAGCAGAGTTAGCCGAGGCGCCAAACGCTGAAGAAATTCGCGCTGGCCAAGAACTAGATTTACTCTACGCAGAGATGAACGAATACTCTTCACAACTCGATTCTTTGAGTGATCACCTACGCATGCCAACAGCCGGATCTATCTTGGCTGAACTAGCAAGTGCTGTTGGAGAGTACGTCCTTATTGAAAAGATTGAGTTTAAGCACGACCTACGACGTCAGGGGCTTAGCAAAATCAAGTCTGCCGAGGTACATTTGGACATCACCGCTCTGGTTAGAGGAGATGAGAACTTAATCAATTTGCCAGAGCGCTTGCGCGAATTTACTTCTTTTAAATTTGCAACGATTGACGAAAATACTGAGTTGGTTGAAGACATGAATGATACCGTGCGTGCCACTATTCATTTGCGTGGCGAATTGTTAATGCCTGGGTTAAAGACAGGCAAAATGCATAAGGAGGCACGATAATGGCCATTAAATACTACCGTTTAATTTTCCTACTTGGTTTTGTTTTAATTCCAAGCGTAATCTGGGGAGTACAAGTCAACCCGGACATCGAATCGCGCAATAGCTACCTTCAGAGGCAGACAAATGCGATTTCGATTCAAGCGCAGAATCAAAAATTGCCTCACCAGCGAGATCAACTTGATCAAATGTGGCAAGATTTTTTGCCAGTTGCTAACAAAGCCTTAGACAATCTTGAGCAAGACCTGAATCCTCATTTGGTGCAGAAGCGAATCGACCGTGCAGCAGCCGAGTTGAATTGTGAAATTCACATTACTCCGAAGCCTGCGCAGCAAGGTGACAACGCTGCTCGCTTTATTGTGACCGGTGCAGGGCGCTATACCGACCTCGTGAAATTAGTTGATCAACTTGAGCAAGGTCAGCACTATGTTCGCTTCGAAAAGCTATCTTTCATAATGCCTAGCCTAGACTATGCTCAAACGAGCTCTGGTGCCGTACGCTTGACTGGATCAGTAATGATTCCAGTTCTGGAATATGCTCTAACAGCGGAGGAGAACTAATGGTTTCCCGCGGTGAAGAAATGCGCCAACAAGCACAGCGCAAAAAAGCAATGGCCTTAGCCTTCTTGCTGTGCTGTACTGGCTTTGTATGGTCACGTACCTTATTTGCTGGCGACGATGGCGCTGCAAATACAGTGGCATCAGTTGCTCCGATAGCTGCTGCTGCTGTTAAGCCAACCGTTCATCCAACTGCAGCTGGCAACTCTTCAAAAGTTGTTTCGTACGAAACCGCCCTACAGCGCTTAGAGGTTTGGCCGAAAGCGCTAAATCGCAAGGTTTTTCATGGCTCAATCGAAGAAATTACGCCTATTAATAACCTGCTGAATACGGTGATGAATGAGGCTTCAGAGGCCAGTAATGACCATGCGCTGACAGCAGTGGAAGAAGCGGAAGTCATTCCCCAACAAGATGTTACGGGAATTGACATCAACAGTTTTGATGTTGATCTGAGCACTACAGCTATTTTCAGCAATACCTCAGTTGCCATCATTAATGGCGAAAAATTCCAAATTGGTGACTATTTAGAGCTTCAGTTTGAGGGTCAATCTATCCGATATGAAGTTAGCGCAATTCTTTCACGCCGCGTCGTCCTCCGCCTCGGAGAAAACGAATACGAACTGAAGATTGCCAACTTCAAAAATGCTTCTAAATCGCTTAACACTAACTCTGATCGCCTGCCTGTGCAGCGCGACGCTGACTAGCGCCCAGCAAGATCCATTTGCCGATCTTGGTGAAGACAGCAACATTACTGTCAATTTCCACGACGAAGACCTAGGTCAGGTACTGGAATTATTTAGCGCAACCTATAAATTGAATTTGGTTTACGGCCCCGAAATCGGTGGCACTGTAACCATGAATTTTTTCGACGCTCCAGTGGAAGACGCTTTACGTCAAATTTTAGCCGCTAATGATTTAGGGTTAGAAATAGATGGCAACTTCCTGATAGTGCGTCCAAAGTCGGCCGTTGAAGGTGAAACTCAAACAGTGCGCTATTTGCCAACTGTATTGCGCTTAAACCATATTCGTGCCACGGAAGCCGTAAAGATGCTTGCACCACTATTGGTGGGCAGCGAACAACTTATTTCTGGCATGGCAGCACAAAAGGGTGTTGATAGCGTGACCGATCTCGGCGGTAATGAAGAAGCGAACCGCGAGACGCTCGTGCTATATGCAAGTGAGCAAACGGTGGACAAAGTCCGTGAGTTATTGGAGCAACTCGATGTGCCCCCCCTACAAGTTTTAGTTGAAGCAACTATCTTGTCTGTTACTCTAAATGACGACTTCCAGTTGGGAGTTGACTTTTCAGCATTTGGTGGCATTGATTTTCAAGCAATGGGCGGTTCTACTGACATTGCCAACGGCATTTCTACCGGAGCAGTTACTGGTGGCGAGCTTGACGGCTGGCTAGGAGGACTTACTCAAAACGGTTTTACCGAAGGCTCTGCAGATGGCCTCCACTTCGGCATCTTGCGCAATCAAGTCGGTGTTTTTGTTTCAGCACTTGAAACAGCTGCTAATGCTACTGTGCTTTCAAATCCGCAAATCTTGACGGTAAACCGTCATGCTGCTGAGCTACTAGTTGGTGCGAAGCTGCCCTACATAACTACGACAGTCACGCAAACTGGCTCACTGCAATCAGTTTCCTTTCTTGAAGTAGGCACTTCTTTGGTGTTCCGCCCCTTCGTTAGTGAAGATGGTTACGTACGCATGGAAGTCTTCCCAAAGAAATCGTCTGGCTTCATTAACTCCGATGGCTTGCCTGAAGAGACTACTACCGAGGTCAAGACAAACATCTTAGTTCGCGAAGGCAACACTGTTGTTATCGGCGGACTCATGGAAAGCAGCATGGTCACTCAAACAGACCAGATTCCTTTCCTTGGCTCATTGCCTTTAATCGGTGAGTTCTTTCAGTCGCAACGCGAATCTGAAATCAAAACCGAAATCATCGTGATGCTCACTCCGCACATCGTTGATGACGCGGCGCTTGCTTCACGCAGTGCTAGCAGCAAACAGCGTTTGCAAGCAGCGCACGCCGAATTAGCGGCTTCACATCACGGTTACCTACGCCCTTCTTACGCGCGTGATTTATACCGCGAAGCGGCAGCAGCACTAGCCGCAGGCGACGTCCGTACTGCCTTGGCGAAAGCTGAATGGGGATTGTCAGCTATGCCTGCTGACCCAGATCTAGCCGCCCTGGCATCACACTGCCGCAGCGAAATTTTTGCTGCTCGCGATGAAGCTCTTGAATTGCAGGACACTCTGCAGTTTCTTGATCAAATCGAAACACTGGAGACTAAATAATGAAAAATGTCTATTTACTTGCTTGCGCCCTAATTACTAGCTGTGCATCTTCTACTCCTGAGCTAGAAAATATCAGGGTTAACGAAGTGCGCCACCTTACTGAAGCAGAAGTCGAACGCATGGAAAGCATTGACGTTGATGAATGGAATGCTGCCCGGAGTAACATTCTACGCACATTTGCATTTCGCGCTCTTGAGAGCAACTTAATTGAAGAAGCTCGCGAATACTTGTCAGAAGCTTGTGAAATAAATGCTGAGGACACTGTGTGCCATGCCGCCCTAGCGCGCCTGTACCTTGCTGAAGGTAAAGCTGGCAAAGCTCTTGCTTATGCTGAACGAGCTTACTTGTTTGCACCAAGCAACCCTGAAATCAATATGGTGTATGCGGCTGCCCTAGCTGAAACAGGAGACGTTGCCAAAGCATCGCAAACGCTAGAGAGCACTTGGACGGCAATTGAAAATGACCCTAGCTTTGCACGTGTTATCTTAACCCATTACGCTGCTACTGGACAAATAGAGCAGGCGCAAGATTTTGTAAGCACAATGCTACAAAACGATCCTCAGCACGCAAGCTCGTGGACTACATCCGGTGATTTGCTACTTTCACAAGGAGACTTAACTGCTGCGGCGGAAGCTTATCGCACAGCAATAAAAATTGACGCAAACGTTGCAATGCCTGAGTCTATTCGGATTGCACTCAACGAAGACATCCAAGGGATTGATCCGATGTTTAGTGCTGCACAGCGTGCCGAAGAAACTGGGGACATTGACTCTGCGCTTAACCTACTTCGTTTCTTGATTGAGCGCGAACCACAAAACGATGAGTTTTTAATGGCTGCAGCGCGCGTCCACTGGGCTAACAAGAATACAGCTCAATCACAAAGATACTTAAGCGAAGTTGCTGTTAGCGATCGTGATTGGCGAGGACACGTTTTACAAGCCAAGCTCGACATAACTGAGCAACGCTTTACCCAAGCACGCACTGCTCTACAGATGGCCGCTCGCAACAGGGATGGTATCCGCAGCATTGAATTGCTTAGCCAGTACGTTAATTCAAAAATTGAAACTACTAACGAGAGCATCCAAACTCTATGAACCCATCCACATCCACATCCACTTTATTTTTGCCGAGCGTGCTTAACGGTGCGCACCGCAAAGAGTTTGATGCGCTTTGGGGTAGCATAGCTACTGCAGATAGTTGTGTCGTTGATGCTAGCGAGGTTGTAACCGTTGATTCTGATGGCTTGCAAATGCTAGTTGATGGAGTACACGCGCTTCACCGTCAAGGTCGGATGTTGGTAATTGAGAACGCTTCGGCGACTCTACAGGCTGCTTGTAGCTCGTTTCGCTTGCATGAAATACTTGGCGTAAATGCTGACGACAACAGCACATACAGCATCGATAATGGCACTCGTCTCGGCGAAGTGCTTATCAAAATGGGTTTTTTGCATGAAGAGGCTCTTGATGATTCAATTCAGAAATCAAGCGAGCGTCCGGACTCTTATTTAGGGCAGATACTTCTCGAAGATGGTCATATTGACCAAGAACAGCTTGCGCGGGCACTTGCTGCGCAGCACGACTTACCTTTTGTTAATCCAGTGAACGACGGCGTGCTTGATGTTTCGCTTGAATGCGATGTACCATTTGCAGAATTACGTGTGCACGGCATCTTGCCTTATTTGAGGCTGAACGACACACTTGCCGTCGCATTAAAGGACCCAGCCGATGTTTACGCTAGTGATGTAGTCCGCAAATACACTGGACTATCCGTCATCACTACAGTTACAACTCCTGAAGTAATTAGCTCTGGTTTAGATCAATTGCAACGCGCACACTCTGGTAGCGCTGCAGTTGAAAGCGTTGAAGAAGACGAAGTACCTATCGAAGAACGCTTTAATGAAATTGTTGTCAACGCAATCATTGAAGGAGCCTCTGATATTCACGTTGAACCGTTTCAGGACAACTACTTGTTACGCTATAGAGTTGACGGTCGTTTGCATGAAGTCGCCCCACTTCCAAATGAGATTGGATCTTCTTTGGTTGCACGAATTAAGGTTGCCGCTGGTTGTGATATCTCTGAGAAGAGGTTGCCGCAAGACGGTCGCATTCACTATGCGGACCGCACTCGCGATGTCGATTTGCGTGTTAACACTTTACCCACTGTACATGGCGAAAAGGCTGTGATGCGTATATTAGACCGCAACACAGAGGCCCTTGCGCTCGAACATCTGGGCTTGACCGGCAACAATGAGATGTGGTTAAACGAAGCAATTAGCCTTCCGCACGGCATGGTGTTGGTAACCGGCCCAACGGGTTCTGGTAAGACCACAACGCTTTACAGTGTGCTCGACCAGATCGTTACGCCTGAAACGAATGTATCAACAGTAGAAAACCCTGTTGAGCGTTCAGTGCAAGGTGTTAACCAAACACAAGTCAACTATAAAGCTGGTCTTTCATTTGAACTTTGTTTACGCGCTTTGCTCCGACAAGACCCTGACGTAATCATGATTGGTGAAATTCGCGACAAAGAAACTGCAGAGATTGCTATTGAAGCAGCTCTTACCGGTCACCTAGTGCTAGCAACGCTACACACTAACGATGCTCCCGGTGCTGCATCACGCTTGATCCAAATGGGTGTCGAACCATTCTTAGTTGCAGCCACTTTGCGTGCAGTTGTAGCACAACGTTTGGTGCGCAAACTGTGTGACTCGTGTAAACGTCCTGTAGAGCATTCAGCAGCCGTGCATTCACAATATGCCGAGCATGGACTTGAGCAACAACAACACTTCGCGTCATCCGGATGCCCTGCATGCCGCAATACCGGTTACGACGGACGCCGTGGTGTATTTGAAGTTATGAAAGTAACCAACGACTTGCAAGACTTGATTGCAAGTAACCCAGCCACAGCTGACATCCGCAGCTTAGCTTTAAGTGAAGGCATGGATTCATTGCTCAGTGACGCTTTCCAACGCGTGAATATCGGCATTACTACTGTTGAAGAGGCATTACGTGCCGGAGGCAAATCGTGAGTCACACTCTATTTGGTTCTAAGACAGCAGACGACGACATCCTTGGTGGTAGCGTTGGCGGCGAAGTTCAAGAACAGCGCCAAACTATTTCTGATGGGCCGGCGCATGTTGATCATAAAATAAAATTAAAGCCAAAGGAATCGCTACAAGTAATGATTCAAATGCGCGCCATGCTAAGTGCTGGCGTTCCGTTGTTGGCGGCTATGCGTTCGTTAATCGAACACGCCTCAACACCAGAATCAGAGAAAGTGTTGCGCAAGATAACAAGCATTGTAGAAAGCGGACATGATTTGTCATACGCTATTGACTGCCTGCCAAATTGTTTTGAGAAATATGTGGTGCATTTGTTGGCAGCTGGAGAGCAAGCTGGTGCCCTAGACGAATCCCTAGATCGCAGCATTGAGCTGCTATCCAACCAAATTGAGCTTGGTGGCAAAATTAAGAGCGCATTAACCTACCCTGGTTTTCTGCTGTTCATGACCTTTACTATGACTCTTGGCATTCTCTACTTTTTGGTGCCGAAGTTTGAGGGCTTGATGATGAAGCGTCCTGACGAATTGCCATGGACAACGAAGTTAGTGTTGTCTGCGAGTCAGACCTTGCACTCGGCACCGGAATTGGTGTTCGGAAGCATCCTAATTATTATTGTTGGATTTATAGTTGCTTTAAAATCAAAACGATCACGCGCCACTATTTTTGATGCTGTTTCAAAGATGCCGATAATCGGCGATTTGATTTTTAAAGCTTACTTATCACGGTCCGTAGGAACTCTCGCACTGACCTTAGAGTCTGGTGTACCTATTTTGACTGGCTTAGAACACGCGCGCCAAGTTTCGGAGTTACCGCGACTACAAGCGCAATGGGAGAAGACGTCCGCGGTTGTACGCGATGGACGTCCGATGCACACTGCATTATGCGGTAAAGAAATGCCTCCTGCATTAACGCAAATGATTGTAGCTGGCGAGTCATCTGGCTCTCTAGACAGTTCTTTGCGTAAAGCAGCAGAATTTTTAGATACAGAAACTAAAGCTGCGCTGTCAGCATTCACGGCATTGCTTGGTCCAGCGACCGTAGTGCTAGCCGGTGCCGCAGTCGGATTTATAGTTGTGTCTTTAATGACGCCAATCTTGACAATGGCAAAATACGTTGGTTAACAAATGAAAACATCTCGCAATTCTGGATTCACTCTTATCGAAGTTTCGATTGCAGTAGTGCTGATTGTTATTGTTGCTACATCCGCAATTGCGTCGCTGCGTATTGGAATGAAAACCATGAATGGCACCGAAGTTGCAGCTAATGCTGCTGCAGCCATTCGCGAATTTAGAGAGTTCACATACAAGGATAGTATCGATGACCTAGACATGCGTCATTTGCAATCCTACTCTCCTGTTTTGGGTGATGGGTCTGTAATGCCAAACAGCATTGGCCTTATGCTTAACGTCGAAGTGATCGCTGTTGACGATTACGACCCAACGATTATTGTTGGCTCAAGCGACTCGCGCACCAGGGTGATTGAAGTTGAAGCTACTTACAACGGGGCAAAAATATTGGAGGCGGTATGGCTGTCTGCAGAACATTAAAATCCGACTCAGGATTTTCGCTAACTGAATTAGTCATGGTAATTGCCATTGGCATAATTTTATTTAGTTTAGCTGTGCCTGCCCTGCAAAACGACGACCGCGCTGGAAACGTTGCACGCTCGATTGTCTCTGATGCAAGCCGCGCGCGATCATACTCAAAGCGCACCTGGGAAAACGTTACTCTGCAAATTGATGTTGCCAACAACCGCTGGCGCTCACAGTTGCAGAACGGCACTGCCCTGCAAACATACAAATCCGATGTTGATGGGTGGATTGAACTTCCTAATGGAATCAGCTTCGCAAACATCGGGGGCGGCAACACTGACGCTGTCTTTTTGCCAACAGGGCGCACCTCCGCAGACGCTGCCTTTGCCATCGTTCAAGGTGACAACCAGTGGCACGTAGAAATCAAATCGTTATCCGGACTCATAAGTGCAACACCTCAATAGACATGAAGTTAATTAACAACAACCGCCACTTATCCTCAGGCTTCACCTTGATGGAAATAGTTATTGCTACTTCAATAGCCATGGTATTGCTGTTTGGCGCTCTTTACAGCACGTCAGAGACCTTGGAAGTGGTACGCGAGGGTGATATTCGCGTGCACACTAACGTTAATGCGCGCCGCGCGCTTGACCGAATGTTGAAAGACTGTCGCTATGCGAGTGAAGTTGAAGTGGCTGGTGACGGCGTCAGTGGCTGGACAATCGAGGTTGACACCACAGGCACTTTGGCGCCAGGCGAATTGGAATACACCTGGAACCCTGCCGACAATGTATTGCGAGTCGCCGTAGAGGATGGAGTTGCCGAAGATGTCATCACTGATGTGCGAAGCTTCGACGTGACTACTCTTACCGACATCATCGACGACGACGAAGTAGTTACCCGCATTCGCTTCCATTTTATTATCGGGCTCGATGACGGATTCTCTTCTGGCGCAACCAACCCAAACTCTGAACGCACCCTAGAGCTTGGCGGCGTGACTTGGATTAGACGCAATGACGCATAACTACAATCATCCCCAACAGCGTGGTTCAGTCTTGTTACTGTCACTAGTCGTTACGGGAATGATCGCCATGCTATCGCTCGCCTTCATGAGTAACATGGACGGCCAGCTAAACGTCGCGCGCGACCAAGCTGCTAATTTGCATGCCGACCTCGCAGCGCAAGCAGGACTTGAATATGCACAGCGTCAGTTATTGTTAGACAGCACCTGGAACGGGACAGGCTTACAACAGCAAGTGTTCGCCGATGGCCCCGCGTTCAGTGTAGAAAGACACGCCATGGCCGCTGACGAGCTTTTTGAGAGCGATGTTCATTTAAGTGTGAAAGGCCTTCAATCAGCCGCAATAGCCAAATTTGAGGCTATTTTGAGAGTAACCCCTGGTGATCCGTTATTAGACAAAGCATTTTCGATTCTTGGCGATGGCGAAGCGGAAAACTTGCAAATTGGAGGAGATTATTTGATTGTAGATGAGGCTGGGCACTTGTGGCAGCGCAACAATGGCTTCGGTGGACAAGTTTATTTAGGAGACGA
>Ga0257121_1000827_pt1 | contig 24811 bp, 22 predicted proteins | sample SI106_100metaG_FD_190180 | JGI IMG/M metagenome (GOLD analysis project Ga0257121, IMG submission 190180) | Marine microbial communities from Saanich Inlet, British Columbia, Canada - SI106_100 | ecosystem: Environmental > Aquatic > Marine > Inlet | place: Canada: British Columbia | collected...
CATTACCAACGGAAATGATAGCGTAGCGCAACAGTGGTCTGTTCGTCACTAAGGCCATCGCTGCCACGCTCTACTTCGAGCTGCAACTTGCTTGAATCATCTAGGTAATAGTTAAGCGCAAAGTTGTAATCATTAATTACGCTCATTGCAGGTTGGTATTCGGTCATGTCAACTCGGGTAGCTCGCAACGCAACTTCAATATCGCCCGCCTCTTCTGGAAAGCTAAATTTGCTTTTAGCGATGTCGTAAATTCGAGCCTCGCCGCGCAAAACATAACTTGCCTGAGCCGTGATGGATATAGATTCTGTATCATCAATTTCTAACAACTGCGCTTCAGCTTGAAAACTAAATGGCCCATCTTGGTAAAGGGTTTCGGCATCGAACAACATAATTTCATCGCCCCTAAAAAACCGATCCGACTCACGCCCTCCTATCGATGCTCCTACATGCCAAAAATTACTTACGTCTTCTTTGGCAACCAATAAATTAACATATCGCGCCGAAACAGAATTCCGATAAACGCCCCAACTTAGATGGGTCATGTCATCAATCTCAATGTAATTTGCAAATCCGATATTGTGGTCAGCGGCGAGCAGAGTTGCGTCGGATCGCTCAAGAAAATTTACTTCGTGACTGCTGTGGCTATTTTCTAAGCCAAATGGTTCTTTGAAGTAACCAATTTCGGTAATTCCCCACGAATGGTCGAACCAAATCATCATCTCATGAAGAGACGAGTCTTTATTCTCAACATCATTATTAATGCTAAATATATAGTTGGAGCCCTCGCCGAACTCGCCTTCAACACCAAGTCGCAAGCGACGCAGAGCAACATCATCTTCACGGACATCGACATCTATCTTCCCAGCAAACTCGGCGGTGTTTTGTTGACAACACAACAAAACTAAAGCGGCACTAGTAGCTATCATTTTTTAATCGCTCTTAACACTCGGTCTAAAATCTGCCACGCTTCAATCGGCGGCAACTCATTTAAATCTAAACTCTCGATCTCCGATAGTAACTCGCGATCACCATCATTGTTCTTTACCAAATCGAACAAGGACGGCTGAACCACTGCGACCTGCTCTAATTGTGGGGCATTCTTGCTTTGACCGTGTAATATTTTGCGAGACAATCCTTCTTCGTCATTCTCTAAGCGCGAAAGAATTTCTTGAGAACGCTGCAAAACCTTGCGCGGCAGCCCTGCGAGCTGTGCGACATGAATGCCATAAGAGCGATCTGTGCCGCCCTCTTCGATGCGATGCAGAAAAACTATTTCTTCGCCCCACTCGCGCACTGCAACATTTAGATTTACACCAGCGCTTAACTTGTCAGCCAAATCAGTTAGCTGATGATAATGTGTAGCGAACAAACAGCGCGCTTGCAATTTGTCATGCGTAAATTCACAAACAGCCCACGCAATGGCCAGCCCATCAAAGGTACTAGTGCCGCGCCCCACCTCATCCAAAAGCAACAAAGATCGGTTCGATGCGTTTCGTAGAATATTTGCGGTTTCGACCATTTCGACCATGAAAGTCGATTGGCCGCGGCTAATGTCGTCGCCAGAGCCTAGTCGCGTGAAAATACGATCAACTAAAGTCATCTCAACGCTCTCGGCGGGCACGAAACTACCCGTTTGCGCAAGCAGCACCACAATTGCGGTTTGGCGTAAATACGTCGATTTACCACTCATGTTTGGACCAGTAATGATTGCCAATCGCTTATTACACTCATCACCCAACACCGTATCATTCGGCACAAAAGCCTGGCCAAGCAAAGCATCTTCAACAACTGGATGGCGGCCTTCTTTGATATTTAACACGCCACAACTGTCGTCACCGGCATCGATAAATTGCGGGCGCACGAAACGTTTTTCAACTGCGATGGTCGCAAGTGACTGCAATACATCTAACTCAGCAATCGCACGTGAACAGGTGGCCACTGGCTGAGCATATTCGAGAACTTCACCCCGTAATTTTTCGAACAACTCATATTCTATGTCTTTTAATTTTTCTTCTGCGCCAAGAACTTTTTGTTCGTACTCTTTTAACTCTGGAGTAATATAACGCTCGGCATTCTTTAAGGTTTGTTTACGAATGTAATCTTCCGGAGCTTTATCGGCGACACCGCGCGTCAACTCAATGTAATAACCAAACACTCGGTTAAAGCCGAGTTTTACCGGCACGCCAAGACGTTCGCTTTCACGTTGCTGCATCGCAGCTAAATAATCTTTGCCGCCTTGCGCTAACTCGCGCAGCTCATCAACCCTGGTGTTATAACCTTCGCGAATCAAACCACCCTCTTTAACCAATAACGGTGGGTCATCTGTCAATGCCGTACGAATTTCATTCACCAGTTCAGTTTGCGGATTCAAGTCACTTTGCAAACCACGCAACCGCTCGGCATCAAGACCACTTAACTGCTCAAGCAAATTAGGCACTCGTTCTAGCACCGATGCCAAAGCATTTATATCACGCGGGCCAGAACGTCCTGACGCTAATTTTGCAGCCAAGCGTTCAAGGTCGGCCATCCCCGATAAAGTGGACGTCATCGCTTTACGTGTATCTGCCACAACAACTAACTCATCAACTGCGTCATGGCGTTGGCCAATTGCCTTGCCATCTATTAGTGGTTCAAGAATCCATTCGCGTAATAAGCGCGCACCCATTGCGGTGCCGCTACGATCGATAGTTGCGAGCAACGTGCCTTGGCGCGAACCATCCTGTTGGTTCTTTACAATCTCTAAAGTGCGGCGTGTCGCTTGGTCGAGTAACAAGTGTTGATGTGCACGGTGCAACGACAACTCGCGCAATTGTTCAACTGTGGATTTTTGAGTGTCATGCAAAAAATCTAGCAAGCCACCACATGCTGCGATTATCTGTGGTGAGTCTTCAATACCGTATGCTTCAAGAGTCGAAACTTTTAATTGCTTGCACAAATCTCGATGTCCATTCTTGGCATCAAAATTCCAGGGCATGCGCCATGACACCGGAATATCTGACTGCGCCAAAGATTCTTGGAGTTGTTGCGCCAACTCAAACTGTTCTGGCTCGTCGCTATTATTGAACTCTGGCAATAATACTTCGGCAGGTTGAATGCGCGAAACTTCTTCGATGAAACCATCGACACTGCAAGATGAACACTTAAATGCGCCCGTGGACAAATCAGCCCACGCCAAACCAAGGCCATCCGCGCTGGCTACGTCTACGGCCAACACGAATAACGGTTCGCTGCCAACCAAACTACTATCGTCGACCAATGTGCCTGGCGAAACAACTCGCACCACTCCACGTTCAACAATCCCTTTCGCTTCGCGTGGATCTTGCAGTTGCTCGCAAATTGCCACTGAATGCCCGGCGCGCACTAAACGTGTCAAATAACCTTCCATCGATTTAACTGGCACGCCCGCCATCGGCACTTTCTTAGCCTTGTCGCGCGCTACTAAAGACAAACCAAGTTCTTTGGCCGCCACTTTGGCGTCGTCAAAAAACATCTCGTAGAAGTCGCCCATACGGAAAAACAGCAATGCATTAGGGTGTTTTTCTTTGGCTGCATGAAACTGGCGCATCATTGGCGTCTCTTTCACACTACTCTCGGGGGATGTCGAGTTAGTCACGACCTTTAGGATACCCTAATTCCGCCCGCGAGGGTAGAATCTGCGCCTATGAGTGACCTTAATGACATTACATTTTCTGATGCGCAACTAGCCTGGAAAGCCAAGGCTAAAGAAATTGCCATCGAGCACCTCCTTCCGAACGCACTTAAGCACGACAAAGAAGAAAGTTTCAACGAAGCAGCATTTTCAGCAGCCTGCGAAGCCGGCATGCTTGGCGTCTGGATTCCCGAAGAATACGGTGGCACCAACGACGGCATCCTCGCTTTGGCGCTGATGGTCGAAGAATTCTCAAAAGCCGACCCAGCATTTGGTGTGGCATTTGCGGTTAATGCCCTAGGTTCGATTCCGATTATTGTTGGTGGCACTCACGAACAAAAACTTAAGTACCTACCGCGCGTAGCAAAAGGTGAGGCGTCATGTGCGTTTGCACTATCCGAAAAGTTCGCCGGCTCTGATGCTGGTGGCCTATCAGTTCGCGGCACACAAAACGACGACGGCTGGCTAATTCAAGGCGAGAAAAAATGGACGACTAACGGTTCGCGCGCCAACATCATTACTTGCTTTGCAGTAACTGACCCAGAATCTCGTTCGCGTCGCATCTCTGCGTTCATCGTTGAAGATACCGACCCAGGTTTCTCAATCAAAAAACTTGAAAACAAAATGGGCATTCGCTCGGTTCCAGTGGCCGAAACTGTTTTTGACAATGTTCAACTTTCTGACGACCGCCTACTCGGCGGTAAAGCGGGCTTAGGTTTCAAGCATTCAATGATGACTCTCGATCTAGCGCGCCCAGGCGTAGCCGCTCAAGCAGTCGGAACTGCCGCAGGTGCACTTGAATTGGCTGTTACCTATGCTGGGCGCCGTAAGCAATTCGGTCAGCCAATCGCTGGTTTCCAAATGATTCAGGCGATGCTTGCCGATATGGCACAGCAAACTGAAGCTGCGCGCTGGTTAACTTATGCGTGTGCATCGAAAGCTGACGCAGGCGCAAAGAACGTAACTAAAATTGCGGCGATGGCAAAATGTTTCGCTACCGATGTGGCAGTTAAAGTGGCGACCGATGCTGTCCAAGTTTTTGGCGGGTACGGCTTCATGGAAGACTACCCAATTGCCAAGTATTACCGCGACGCCAAAATTTTGCAGATTTACGAAGGCACCAACCAAGTGCAGCGCATGGTAATTGCGCGTAACTTGATCAAAGAGTCGAGTAGCCACGATCATTACAATGCGGTGATTCCTGGCGAGTTCCAAGAATCATTTGGTGCAGAAAAAGTAACGGCTAACGTTTAATTACTTCTGCAATTTGGCTTCGTCGGCAAGTCGCCACATGAGCCAAGCTGCGACACTACTTAACGGCGCCCACACTGCCCCCCGAGCGGCAAGCTCTTTGGCAGTGGGGCGTTGTTTCTTTTTATCTAAAATTCGCGCGCCCTCTTGCACACCAAGGTCATTGATAGGTAGCACGTCGAGCCGACCTAGCTTAAACATTAAAAACATCTGCGCTGTCCACTCCCCGATGCCATGTACTTGAATTAATTGCTCAATTATTTGCTCATCTGAATAACGTCCCAGAGAGCGCAATTTCAGCCTGCCATCAAGGATATGCTCAGATAAGTCTTTCAAGGCCAAGGTTTTAGCGCGCGACAGCCCTGCGGCTCTCATCTCATCAAAGCCGAGCTTGAGGATTTGCTCTGCCATTGGGAAACGCGGGCCTACTGTCAGGGCGCAAGTTCTGTGGTAAATTGTGTCAGCTGCTTTGTAAGCGAGTTGCTGAAAAACAATGGCGCGCGTTAATGACTCGAAGTGCGTTTGCCGTTTTTTCGCACCCTCTGGAAAACCTGGGTAAGGCCCGAGGCGTTTTATTACTGCAGCCAATTTAGGGTCTCGTTTCTGCAACGCGCGCAGCTGTGTTGTAGTAGGCTTTACCATCCCTCTAGTTTAATGAAACTTTCGTTGTTTGCATGTTGCTTGGCGCTATTCGTTAGCTGTGCCACTCCCGCCCCTACTGACTCTTGGTCAGAAGGAACGTTAGCTATTGCACTGAAACTAGAAGAGCAAAGTTTAAAACTGCAATCTGAGACCTCTGTGGTTTTTGGCAACGGCAGTTTGCAGCGCGCATCGGCGTTGAAGTCGTGCGAAGAAATTGAAGACCTGTTGAGCGCGCATTCGCTTGCATGGCGTGCTCTTTATTCTTACTCTGCCACAATTGAAAATATCCTAGCTGAGCAGAAATTAGACTACGACAAGGTCGCCGTTATCGCTAGTGCTTTTAATGATCTTCATGGTAAATTATTGCAAACAAAAATCGCAGCGCATTTTGGAGTTGACTTAAACGCCCATCGTCAAATTGTTCAGGGTATTCAATCAAGTTCGAATACCATCGGCGCTTTGCATATCGCCAGCCTAGGAATTGATTCCATTTGCCGACGAATGGCAAAGGCTACAGAAACTATTGGCTATCAACTTAGCGGATTAAATAGTGAGTTGATTAGTCTACACGACACCGACTTTGCTCCTTTAATTAAGAGTCATCAATTATTACTTGAAAGGCAGCAACGTTACCAGACTGCTGTTAATCCGCGATATGATGTTGATTTTGAATTATCGCAAGTTGCAAAAGAGCTAAAGGCTAGCGAGGCGTCGATGTTAAGAATGCATAAGGTGAAAGACGCTATTAACAAAATGTTTATAAACAGTTCGTTGATGTTAAAGCAGTGTATTAACGCCTGTTACGAATGGGGGTTGTGTAGTCAATCTCTAAGCGAGAATACTAATTCAGCAACGCAGAACTTCCGCCTATTCAAAGAACGAGCGGAAGTTATTTCGAATTATTAACCGAGCTTATTTCGCTGGTGTAGCGTTCTCGGCATCGACAGCATCGAGGTCTTCTTCGGTGGCATCAAGAACGCCTTCCCACCAACCATCAAGAACGCCGCCTTGGCCAATTTCGTGGTAGATGTTCCCGCCCTGGCCGTGCTTTTCTTGGTGAGCCTCTGCTATTTTCTTAAGCGCCGGCATAGCTGTCGAGTGGCCAATGGTAATCATCATGCCGCTTTGCCCTGCGCCAGATAAGCGCGCGCCGAACAAACCAGATTTGCGACCAGCTGCAGAAAAAGCCTTGCGTATGTCGTCGATGACTTCATTTTTTAAACCACACTTCTCCATGTAGGAACGATGCGAGCTTGTCATTGCGCGGCCAGCATCGACCAAAGCTTCTTCTTTTTTAGTGCGACCATAATCTTCGAGGAAAGTTAGAAAGCGCTTAGCACGATTGCTTTCGCGAACATGATGTTCGCTTAACGCACGGTCGCGGTAGTTGCCGCCTTCATCGACTGCGTCAACCAAGCCTTCGTAGTAACTACCGGCGGCGCTTTCAGAGAATTTCTCTAACCAGTCTTTACCCTTCTCGCGAGTAGGAACATGGTCGCGCAAACCGCCTTCGAATTCTGCGGGCGTGACTTGCCCCCAACCACCACGTGGTGCAAGGTCAACATTACGCAAAGCAGTATTTAAGTGTTCAAGCCCCATCCAGGCGCCGACGGTTGAATTTTCGGCCATCCCTGGTTGAGAAATTCCTTCGCCTGTATCGACCGCTGCAACCAATGTATGCTCAGGAACAGGTATCCATTGCATAATTGGGTCTAAGCCGTGCTCAATTGACAAAAAACATCCGGCTTGCGAAATAGCCGAGGTCAGAGCTCTGGTCCAGCTGATATCTTTGTCTAGCACAAACTTGTATCCATAGCGCACCGCACGAGCAACGCGGATGCCATCTACACTCTTAAGTTTGTGTCCTGTAGAGGCGCGGAATGCAAGCGCAACAGATGTGGCGAATGCAATGCGGCCGCCAAAACCACCCCCTGAAGGCATGCGGGACCAAACCACAAGCGAAAAGCCTTGTTTAGGTGTATTTAATTGATGAGTACGGCGTAATCCGATCATTACTGCCATCATTTCCATCATCCATGGGGCACCGGCTTCGGCGAATATTCCCTGGAGTACGGCAAAGCTACGTGGTGGTCCTTTTTTAGTGTAAATAGTCGGGATATCTGCGCTAAACTCAAGGTTTCCGCCTTCAGCCTCAGAGCGCAAAATTCGAATATTAATCTTGTCGTCGTCACGATTTTGAATCGCACTATAGACTGCTCGCCCCGTCGCATAGCTAACGGAAACCGAGCCTGGCATTTCGGCAACGCCGCCAACGATATCAATGCATCCTGGAGCGCGGGTTATCCAGATTGGGCTACCGAAATCTAACAGGTCAGGGGCCACGCCGCGAAGGAGTGCAGAAAATGGGAGCAATGTGGGTGGAAGTGTAGGTACAGGCACGGTTTTTGTTAATTTTTGAGAAAATTGGTGCTTTTCAGCATAGTTATAACTATCTACCCAAAAAATGCAAGCACGAAGTCGGATTCATAGTGTATCATTTAGGCGTCAGGTTTCCCTACCGACTCGAAAAACAGCAATAATCTATGTCTTTTAATGTTAAAAACAGTGTTTTCGGCCTCGCTGCCGCTTTACCTCTAATTATCTCCTGTGGCCCTTCAGTTATCGATGGCGCATCTGATTCCGGTGATGCCACAGGTGGCGCTGGCGAAAGTGAATTTTCACGCCAATCAGACTATGCCGTCAATTACGGCATCTCATTCGCAGGCGTAACTTCGGCCGCTGCACTCAGCCCTACTGAAACTCTTCTGACTTGGTCAGACGCAATGTTCGTTGATCAGCCAGCAAGCGCGCCAGGTATGCGCTACGTTGTGTTCCGCGGCACTACTCGCCAAGAGACATTAGTTGATGCTGGTATCATTACCATCACTGACGCTGGTGCTTTATCCTATGTAGATTCCGGATTACTCGACAATCAAACTTGGTTCTATAGCGTGGTGGCAATTGATCCAGATAATCAAATTTCTAACAACGTACAGGTTGTCACTTCGCGAACTCCGTCCGAATATGCTGCTGGCTCAATGAGCTTTTACGATGATGTACTCCCTTTGTTCAGTAACATTGCTAACCCCTCTAATGCTGCAGAGAATTGTTTATCTTGCCATAGCACTGGCCAGGCAGCAGGCGGAATGGACCTAAGCACCCTCGAAGGACTTCTTGCTGGCATAGGTACTGCTGGCAATCCTGACAGTTTTATTATTCCTTTCTTGGGTGATGATTCATGGGCTGAATTCACGGCTCGCTTTAGTGCTGGTAGCGTGCTTGACAGCAACACTGCACTCGGCGCTCACCTCAACTATCTGCTTTCACCAGATGGCGGCACACCTTCTGTCGCGGGCGATGGCATCGCAGATTTGCGCACGCCAGTTCGCAACTGGGCATTCGAAGGCGCATTGCCAATTCCAGATTCAACCCCACCGGTATTCGAATTTGCTAACGTTGAAAATGCCGGACTGTACTACGGCGAATACACTGACTTCGATAGCGTTAGACTGTATGTCCCACACGCGGCTGACCCTGAGTCAATCCCTACTTCTGGATCTCTAGCTGGACAAATTGATTATGTCGTTTACGCTGGCGTTGATAGTAATTCAATCGACTGGGACAGGCCGCTCTTAATCAAGTCGCTGACAATCAATGAGGCCTCGCAGCCGTACGTGCGCATCGACTTTGATTGGACACTAAGTAACGACTTAGTTGTTGTTGTGCGCCCAATGGATGCCGCTGGTCGTTCGGTTGAAATTGATATCGAGAACTACGACCCCAATGATGGTATCGAGCGTGAGCTATTCCGTCAGCGCATGCGCAACATGAGTTCTCAAGAGCGTGAGATTCTCATCAGCCGCGACTAACTAAGCGTCGTTTTGTGATTGTTGGAAATCAGCAATCTCTTCCAAAAGCGCGTCTACCATTTCACTTTCTGGTACGACGCGTTTTTGCTTGCCGTCGCGGTAAAGAATACCTTTACCTCCGCCGCCGGCAATGCCGATGTCAGCTTCTTGCGCTTCACCTGGGCCATTCACCACGCAACCGAGGACGGCTATTTTTACAGGAACGGTAACGCCGTCTAAGCGTTCTTCTAGCTCGTTCATCAGCGAGTCGAGATCGATGTCGATGCGCCCGCATGTTGGGCAGGAGATTAACTCGGGGCCAGTAACGCGCGCACCAGTTGCTTTGAGGATATCAAAGGCTACTGATATTTCTGGCACTGGGTCGCCTGTAAGCGATACACGAACGGTATCGCCGATGCCGTCTAAAAGTAACGGGCCTAAGCCGGCGGCTGACTTGATAGTACCGTACCCAGGGCGCCCGGCTTCAGTAACGCCAAGATGCAACGGGATATCATTTTGCGCCGCGAACAAGCGATTGGCTTCGACTACGGTTTTGGTGTCGGTTGATTTAAGCGAAACAACGAAATTGGTGAAGCCCAAAGATGTAATGTTTTCGCAATGACGCACCGCTGAATCGACGAGTGCTTGCGGCGAAGGATATCCGTATTTTTCGAGCAAGTCTTTTTCAACTGACCCTGAATTGACGCCGATGCGCATAGCAATGTTTGCTTTCTTTGCCGCCTCAACTACTTCGCGAACGCGCTCATCACTACCGATGTTGCCGGGGTTGATGCGGACTTTGTTTACTCCGGCTTCTATCGCACGAATCGCAAGCCGATGCGTAAAGTGAATGTCCGCGACGATTGGTACTGGACACGCAGCGATTATTTCTGGGAGTGCGTCGGCGGCTTTGTCGGTGTCGACGGTAACGCGTACCATTTCACAACCGGCGTCTACCAATGCTTTTATTTGCGCAATAGTCGCTGCGGCGTCATCGGTGTTAGTGCATGTCATTGACTGCACGATGATTGGATGTTGTGAACCAATCTTCAAATCGCCAACAGTGACGGTGCGTGTTTGGCGACGTGCCATTCGCGCTTAGTCGATAACCGGGATTGGTCTGCCGTCGCCACCAATTGCGACGTAAGTTACAACTGATGTGGTAACTGGAATTTCGACGCCATGACGATCTCGACGTTGCACTACTGCATCGACAGTTACTTGCACTGAAGTGCTGCCAACTTTAATATTGGATGTGTAAAGCGTAAGAATATCGCCAACGTAAACCGGAGAGATAAATTTAATTGAATCCATCGCTACAGTAACGTAACTTCGATGCGAATTAATTTCGCGCAACGGTATTTCGCCAGCCTGGTCAATAAGCGATAGAATCACTCCGCCAAAAATAGTGCCCGCCGAGTTGGTGTCTTTCGGCAACAACACAGTTTGCATCGCAAGTGTACGTTCGGCTTTAGTCATTCAAAAACTCGGTTATGTATTCAGCGGTAATGTCGCGCACGCGGTCGAGCGTCTTGGGAAAGAAGTGGCTAGCGCCATCGACGATGGTTATTTTACCACCGAGTTGCTCTGCATGATTCATCTTTGTGAAATCAACGTATTCGTCTTCTGTACCGGCGATGAATGCCGTTTGGGTGGGCCATTCGGTTGATTCTGGCCAAGCGTAGAAGCTAGTCGGCCAAGCGACTGCAATGAAGCCCTGAATTTCATCACGCAGTTTAATCGCGATGTCTAAACCAACGCGTGAGCCGAATGAAAAACCCCAGATGATTATTGGTAGCTCAGGATAGTTTTGTTGTAGCCAATCGTAAGCTGCTTGAGCGTCATCGATCTCGCCGATGCCTTCGTCGTATTCTCCTTCTGAATCGCCTACTCCACGAAAGTCGATGCGTAGCGCCAGGCAGTTTGCTTGTAGCGCTCCGAGTGCGCCGTGACGCACTACATTATTTTGACGAGTGCCGCCATGCCCTGGATGTGGATGTAGGCATAAGACTGCAGCTATCGGCGCAATTTGTGGTTGTTCGAAGGACGCAGCTAGTTTCCCGGCCGGCCCTTCTATCGTTAAGCGCTGCAGTGGCTTAGTTGGTATGTTACGCACCATTGTGGGGGGTATTGTAACCGCTTCGCTTAGTTTTAATTACGAACCATCCGTTCCTCAATCAATACCGCATCACCCTGCAAATAATTACCTGAAGCACGCAAGTCGTAAATCGCATTGCCGCCGCGACGATACGTTTCGAGCTGCATGCGCTTTTGAGCTTCATTCACGCCGACACCCGGCTTAATATCCTCTCGCACAATACCTAGGTTTCTTACAATCCTATGCTCAGCGACCGACGCCCGAGTGAGCTGCACATCCTTGTAATTCGCTGCCTCATCAGCGGTTAACTGCATTGGCTTAGCGGCGCAACTAAACATGCACGAAGTAAAAATTAAAATGAGTATGTTTTTTATCATGTAATTTTGGACGACAGCACATTCAATTTACTTCCAATTATCTACAATGACCGAGCATGCAATACCTAAGCACACTGCAAACCGACCTGCGGCTCGACATCCGAATCTTGCATGGCTATTTATTTGAGATTGCTGAGGATAAGCGCGCGGGTGATATTCAGCCCACCGACACTGGTGCCGACCATTACTTAGACGACGGCATCGCCGTGCAAGTTATATTGACAAACCAAACTACACTCGAGTTTTCTTACGATAACAATTGCTGCGGGGTCAAAGAAGCGCAAGACATCGTGGCTGTTTATGCCGCCCTATTTAAAGCAGATCTGCGATAGTCGGCCATAACGGAGCTTCTATCTCAAGCTCTTCGCCGCTATCCGGATGCTCAAAGGCTAGCTTCCATGAATGCAGTGCTTGATGCGGCAGTTGCAAAAACTTTTTATCTTGCTCAGTCAACTCTTTATCCAAATGACGTAAAAACACTTCGTTGCCACCTAAATATAACTTATCACCGATAATCGGATGCCCGATAGCGGCCAAATGAACCCGCAATTGGTGCTGACGCCCAGTGCGCGGATATAGCTTCAATAAAGTCATGCCGTCAAAACGCTGCGCGACTTCCCATTTAGTTAACGACTGCATGCCGTCGTCAAAGACGCCCATGCGTAACTTTACTTCACTGCGCACATCACGGCCAATTGGCATGTCGATTACTCCTGATTCATCAGCAACTTCGCCGACCACCAGCGCTTGATAAGCTTTGCGCACAGTGCGCGATTCGAATTGACGCCCCAACTTCGTGCGCGACATTTGATCTTTCGCCAACACCACCAAGCCGGTTGTCTCGCGATCTAAACGATGGCATAAAGTCGGCATGTCGGTGGTCTTACCAAATAACGCCGTATGTCGAATATGTATGCGATGGATTACCGAGTCAATCAAATGCCCATGCGTCGGATGCACGTTCAAATCAGGCGGCTTATTAACTGCAACAATATGTTCATCCTCATAAACCACGTCGATGATACCCGGATCTTCACCCTGCGGTGCTTCTTCAAAATTATTGCCGCCCGGCACATCAAGTCGCACCACCACTTCTTGACCCGTGCGCAACTTTAGCCCGACTTTCATCTTAGCTATCTGCGCTTGCTGCGGATCTTTAAACGGTAACACTTCAACGAAGCCCTCATTAATGATTTGTTTGATGCCGCTACGCGACCGCCAATCAAGGCGTCCTGCTAAAAAACTATCGAGCCGCCCACCATGACTATCGGCTCCGACTTCGAAACGCCACTCTTGGATTGGCGCACTCATATCGCGTTGACCGCGGCGACGTTTTCGTTCTGGCAGTTTAGGAGTCATAGTAAATGAGAAAAGCCTTGGCGCGACATGCACACCAAAGCTTTTGCGACTTAATTAAAAATCGATTTAGTAACGAGCCTGACGACGTGCGCGTTCGGCGCGACGGATCGTTTGGATGCGCTCTTTGCCTTCGAGGCGACGCTCGGTTGTCGTTTTCATATGAAATTTGCGATCTTTCATTTCTGCGAACAAACCAGACTGGTTGCATTGGCGCTTGAAACGGCGCAATGCTGCTTCAAGAGATTCGTTTTGACGTACTTGGACCTTAATCATCGGTATTGTATTCTTTGTATTTGCGGGGTCTCCTGCAAATAGGGTGAGGTAGTGTAACCTATACCACCAAAATCGTCTACACCACTGTGAACACAACTAGCGACAAAAACCACGAAAGCCTCGAGGGAGAGGTGCTTTCCGTCATTTTCCAAAGCGAAGATAGCGGATTTGCGGTCATCAGCCTGCGCGAGGGTAATGTTGCGGTAACCGTAGCTGGTGATTTGGCTCCTGTCAGCAGTGGCGAATACCTAAAGTTGCATGGTAAATGGACAGAGCACGCCAAATTCGGCAAGCAATTTAAAGTTAGCTGGAGTGAAAAAACAAGCCCTACGACTTTAGACGGCCTTAAAAAGTACTTGTCAAGTGGCGCATTCGAGGGTGTAGGGCTAGAGATGGCAGAGCGCATCGTCAATCATTTTGGCGACAATACTATGAAGGCGCTCGAGGGTGGCCCCAAAACCTTACAGGCCGTTCCCGGAATTGGGCCCAAACGCGCTGCCACCCTTGCCGGCTTGTTCAAAGACGGGCGCGATCGCCATCGTGTGATGGCCGAGCTGCGCGGATTCGGGTTAAACGCTAGTCAGTCGAATAAGCTGTATGAGATGTTTTCTGCTGAGGCCATCAACCGAATCCATGCCGACCCTTACGCTCTTGTGACGTGGGTGCGGGGCATCGGTTTTAAAACTGCCGACCGCATCGCTTTGCAAATAGGCATTGAACGCGACTCGGCAATTCGCGCTGGTGGCATTTGTGTGCACTTACTCAATGAAGCGAAAGGCGAAGGCCATTGCTGCTTACCAGAGGCAAACGTAATCGAGTCTTTACAGTCAACGGGTTTGTCTGAGCAATCAATTATCGAAGGGGTTAAATCAGTGATTGAAAAAGAACGTTTAACGCTTGAAGCCGCTGCGACCGACAATGACGTGCCGTGTTTTTATTTACCAGAGTTGCTGCGCGCCGAGATATCTGTCTCGCAAAATATCAAACGTCTACAAGATTGTGACGAACGCATTTCTGCATCTTTTGATGATGTAGAAAGTGCAATTTCACGCACCGAGTATCCGCCTGATGAATCGCAACGTTTGGCTCTCGACATGGCACTCGCAGAATCACTTAGCGTAATCACCGGCGGACCAGGCACTGGCAAGACAACTACCATGCGCTTGTTATTAGAGGTTTTACACACGGCAGGTGTGCAGAAAATAATGTTAGCCTCGCCAACTGGTCGCGCGGCTAAGCGTTTAGCCGAAGCCACCGGGCATGAAGCTTCGACTATTCATCGGTTACTAAAATTCGAACCAATGAGTGGGCGGTTCTCAAAAAACGAAGATGACCCACTCGAAGTTGATTACTTAATTATCGACGAAGTCTCAATGATGGACCTCAAACTATGCGCGTCATTATTAAGTGCGGTGCCAGACAATGCAAAAGTGTTGTTGGTCGGAGATGCCGATCAGCTGCCATCAGTAGGCGCAGGTGCGGTATTGCGAGACTTTGTCGCTTCGACAAATGTTAAGACATCGCGCCTCGAGCGCATTCATCGTCAGGGTAAAGGTAGTGGCATTGTCGACGCCGCACACGCAATCCTAAACGGTGAAGTCCCACAAACTGTTCAAGACGATGACGGAAACGGCGACTTCTTTATTTCATTTCATGATGATGCCGAGCAAGCTACTGATGTATTGCAGAAAGTAATAACCGAACGCATCCCTGACAAATATGGTATCGATGTAGATAAAGATTTATTAGTGCTCTCCCCAATGTACCGCGGTGCGCTTGGCGTGAATGACTTAAATGATCGGCTGAGCCACAGTTTAAATCCAAATGGCAACGGTCCCGTTTGGGCGCGTGGATTGCGAGTCGGTGACAAGGTGATGGTTACTCGCAACGATTACGAACGTGAGATTTTTAACGGAGACACCGGTAAAGTAATTGATATCAGCGATAATGAGGTAACCATTGAAATAGGTGAATACCATCATTATTACGGCAGTGACGAGCTTAACGACCTTATCCCTGCTTACTGCGTGACTGTGCACCGCGCCCAGGGCTCTGAAGCGCGTGCAGTTGTGATTGCATTAACCAGCAGCCATTTCCCGATGCTGCGACGCAATTTACTTTATACCGCCATCACCCGTGGCAAAGATTTGGTGGTATTAGTTACCAGTCAATATGCATTACGCCAAGCTGTTGCCAACAACGAAGAAAGCCGACGTTTTGGTGGCCTGCTTGCAAGATTGAATAAATAACCTCTTCTACTCTTTAAGCACCATATCGATGCATACCACTGCGCCCATTATTAACTTGCGCTTCACATCATCACGCGGAAGCTTATCTGATATTTCAAGCATGTAGTTGTCAGCGCTGGTAAACATTTCTTTACCAAGCCCTGTCCATTTTTTGGAAATATGAGCCAACTCGCGACCGCTGTTGTCGTTGAAGCGGAAATCCCAGCCCGTCCACTTGCCTTTTAGTTCGCAAATGTCGCGTTCATTAGCATCATGCACTTTAAAGCGTCCACCTATTGAAAATATTTTCTGGTTAAACCCCCCGATGAACCTGTCGTTCTCATCGAGAATTACCACCTTAGAGACGAAAACCGATGCGCCGCGAGTGATGCGCAATAACTGATGACCATTAGTGTCTTTAATAACAATATCAAACGGGGTCATTCGTTTGGCGTCTGAAAATCGCAACAGCTTTGTAACAAAGTGCATGTTTTCTTCGCGGACTTCAAGAACAACCTCTTTCGTCTGAGGGTCGTAAACGTCATAGTTGTTGGCGGCTTTGAAAATGCCGACATGCTCTTTAACTAAGTATAAATTTTTATCAAACATTTTTTTACCTATCGCGTGAGCCTACTTAACAAATTCGAACGCACCATCCGGAAGAAGGTACAAAATTAACATGGTTCCGCCCTTAACTGTAGGGATGTGTTGAGACCCAGCGCCATAGACTGTCCAGCCAGGATCGTTGCCATCGAAGCGTGGCTCTCCATCAATGGCAAAGCACAAATCGACTTCACCTTGAGGGTGAATATGGTTGGGCCCTGCACCGTTCATCAATACAGCGTCTGCCGACAAATCATTGGTTTCGGCACTGTTTTTGAAGATGCGGGAATACTGCATTGGAGGTTCGCCATTGCCGCAGAGGGTGCCGTCTTCTACTCCGGCGCGCATTAACCCACCCCAAGCTTGAACTTGCTCGCTCTCAAAAGGGAACTTGGCGTCAAGTTGTTCTTTTGCTGATTTAGTGTCGCTCAAATCGAGGGTTGCAACAAAATCGAGGAGGTCTTTGATTGTGTCTGAATTCATTATTCTGTGTAGCCTAAGGAGCCGAGTTGATTAGCTTGCTGATCGGTTAGTTCACGTTCATTGATGAACGGGAAAAGGTCCTTCTGCATTCGCGAAGAAATTATTTCTTCAATCTCGTTAACAACCTGTGGGTGCTGAGCAAGGATGTCGTTCGCCTCCAGCGGGTCTTTTTGCAAGTTGTAAAGCGATAGCGGAGTCAGCTGGTAGGGCTGGTCGTCTGTCTCGTAAACCAGTCTGCCGTGAAATTTATAGGCCCCATGAATTATTGACACGTGATTTGTCATGAAAGATAACGCCGGACGCACCTCATAACTATCGCTTAACACCGACTGTCCATCAACGTTAGCCGTCGATAGTTTGGCCAGGTCAAGCATTGTGTAGGTGGCATCAATCAGGTCTGGGGCAAAATCAAGCTGGTTGGCAGATGGGACTCCGGGCCCGGCAATAATAAACGGCACAAAAATCTCTTCGTTGTAAAGGGAATCGCCATGCTCAACATTACGGTGTAAGCCAAAGCCCTCGCCATGGTCCGAAACGAAAACCACAATTGTTTCACGCTCGCCTTGCTCTACTTGTGCCAACAAGTGGCCAAGCTGTTGGTCGAAGTAAACTACCTCTTCGCGATACAAATCATGTAAATAATCAGACAGCGGCATAAAGTCGTCTGGTTGCTGACCCTCGCGACAGTATCCTCGCAATTTCACTCGCATAAAATACTCGTCTTCTGGGGCAGGCCCGAATCCCACTGGGCGTTGGTCGCTGCGCGCAAATGAACCACGAACTGGGTTTGGAGCAATATACGGTGAATGCGGGTCTAAATATTGAGCAAGCATGAAATATGGGCGACTATCATCCTGCAGCTTCGACATGTAATCAATTGCTGAATCTGTAGTTCGCTGCCCCTCTTGTAAGTGTGGCAGATAGTGTTTAATGTCATTCGGAAACAACAATCTGCTAAATGGAAATGTAATCGCGCGTGATGGCAACAATTGCCCCATTAAAGTGTGCTTAACAATGGTGTCCAACAAGTCGACAAATGGCGTGGCGTAATTAATACCATGCCACGTATCAAATCCATCGTCAAAACCTTGGTGCCCCGCCTCTTCGTTGACGGAACTCAGCAACATGTTTGTTGAAACCGCAGCGGTGTTGTATCCGGCTAGCTTAAAGCGTTCTGCCACTGGCATACATTTTGCATCAGCCAACATCTCTGTACTTGGCCAGCGTGATAAATTGCCACGCATGCCAATTTTTTCGATATCAAATCCTGTGAGTATTACCAAATGTGAAGGCAATGTCTGATCGCACGGAGCTACGGCATATTCAGCCCAAGTGCCACGTTCGCGCAGTGCGTCAAGGTTTGGCGTCGGCACTTCTGGATTTAAGATTACATCTGCGCGTAAGGTATCAACCACAACTAACAACACATTTGGCGCATCAGCTGAAGCCAAGTTGGCCTCTTTAGATAGAGACAATTTTGGACGCTCGAGCATTGTTGGAATAACACGAAACTGCGGTAAAACAAAAAAGGCCAATGCCGGCAGCAGGTAAGCTGTTTTGCCCAACATATGTAAGCGCGAACCATCTTGTACTGAGTCAACGCGTTTCACCAAAGCGATTGCTAGGGCAAACCATCCGAATATCGCAAGCAATCCACCAGCTAAAGCGTCAAATCTTGGGTTGGCGGCAGGCTTTATTTTTGAATACGGCCACCACGCTAATCCGCAAAATAGAGTGTTGCAACTCAGAGCAAATACCGTTTCGCGCCAAAGTAAATGCTCGACGCCCCACATTGCTATCAACAACGCTAGTAGCACAAGCGATCCGGAAAGCGCGCCAGCAGTAGCGGCAAAAACTGTTTTCATGTTACTTCTTAGAATACGCTTGCGCACGCAAGGCTTCTATTTCTTCTATCGATCGCGGAATCATGCCTGAAATCAGTTCGTAACCATCTTCTGTAATCACAACCACATCTTCTATCCGAACACCTATCCTTTCTTCCGGTAAGTAGATTCCGGGCTCGACAGTAAAGGCCATGCCTGGCTCAAGTTTGGCGCCAAAGCGACCTACGTCGTGGGTCGCCATTCCGAGCCAATGCGAAGTGCCGTGCCACATGTTGCCAAAACCACGCTTGGTAATAACCTTTTGCGCAGCATTTGAAACATCACGCAAAGTTTTTCCGGGTTTACACATTTCAAAAGCTGCCTCTTGGGCGTCGTAAACTGCTTGATAAACCTCGCGTTGGCGCTTGGTGAATTTCTTAGCTGTTGGCCAAGTTCGAGAAATGTCAGCAACGTAATGGTTATATTCAGCGCCGTAATCAATCATGATTACTTCGTTCTTGCCTAGAGAGCGCGAGTTTTCATTGTAGTGCAATGTGCAAGCGTTTATTTCTGAAGCAACGATTGGGGCATATCCACCTTGGCCCATGCCGCCGGCTAATTGAAATTCATACATCATGCGCGACGCCAACTGCCATTCGTAATCGCCAGGTAAACTGCTCGACATAACAGCGGTATGCCCAGCGCTCGAGGCTACACACGCCATACGCATGGCCTCAACTTCTTCTGGCGTTTTTACCACGCGCAAAGCGTCAAGGGTTACAGAAATGTCTTTCACTTTAAAGTCGTGTATTTCTTCTAGATTAGTCGAAAAACGTGCCTCGCGATGTTCGCCGGCGTCATAAGGGTTGGCCATCATTTCGCGGACGGCCGACTGCAGATTGTCTCGTGACATCATCCAGTTTTCGGCTGGTTGACGCTGAATGTAAGCGATTTTGTATTTGCCGCGCAAATCGTCAAGGGCGGCGCCAAAGCTTGAACTGTTGGGGCCAAGCTCTAAGCAATTCTTAATGCCGGTCATTGCTTTAGCTTCATCTGGGTCTACCAAATCTCCTTGCCAACGCTCGGCGCCAGCACTGACAGCGGGCACAAACAAATATTCTTTGCGCGTGTCGGTTGTCATCACCAAAATAGCATTTGGTGTAGTTACGCCGGTAAAGTACCAGAAGTTATTGTCTTGACGAAATTCGCGGTAATCCGGGTTCGACGCTTTACCGCGCAGAATGACAACTCCGGGATCGGAGTCTTTGAAATGGTCGAGCAATTCGGCGCGGCGTCCGGAATGCCATTTGGCATCGAACAAATCTTGTCCGCGTCCGTCTTCTGGGTGTTGTTGCGGCAAAGCCGACAGAGCAATAGCAGCTATGGTGATGACATTAATCATGGTCTTAAATTCTAGCCTCGCGTTACAATGTAACAACATAGATATATGGACAAGCTCTATCTCGACCACGCTGCTACGGCCCCTCCCTGCGTTGAAGCCTTAACGGCCTTCAACGCGGCGGCTGCCGATTGCTACGCCAATCCAGGCTCTCTGCACCAAGCAGGTGCTGATGCGGCACGATTAATCGAAAAATCGCGAAGGAAGATAAGTAAATTGCTCAACGCAGATAATTATCAGCTAATCTTTACCGGCACCGGCACCGAGTCCAATCACTTAGGCATTAGCAGCTACGCAAAAAGTGGACGCGTTCTCGTTGGGTCCATCGAGCACCCTTCTGCAATAAATTCTGTTGAGGCACTAGGCAATTCCATTGATGTTTTGCCAGTCGGTAATGACGGACGAGTTGATGTCGAACAATATAAAAAAATATTGGCTGATGATGTGAGTCTTATCTGTGTGCAATGGGTTAACAACGAAATCGGATGTGTGCAGCCACTCAACGAGCTAATCCAACTAACGCGACAGCTTGCCCCATGCGCTCACTTTCATGTCGACGCTATTCAGGCGGCAGGGAAATTTACTCTGCACCTAGATCAACTTGGCGCCGATAGTTATGCCATTGCCGCCCACAAGTTTGGCGGCGTACGCGGATGCGCTGGTTTCTTTTACAAAAAAGATGGACGCGCGCCCGAACCAGTTTTTGTTGGCGGCGGGCACGAATTAGGCCTTCGTAGCGGTACAGAGAACACCATGGGAATTGCCGCGATGGCAGCGGCCCTCGAGCAACGGCAGAAACTTCTGTTAGAGAATCCAAACTTTTTACACGACTCTCGACAAAAACTAATTCGCGCGATTGCTAAAGAGTGCGACATCGAATTACTTGGGCCGCAAGATGAAAAGTTAACTTCTGGCGCGATTATTAGTTTGGTAATGAAAGGTATGCGCGCCGAACCATTTTTGCACCAACTAGAAACGCACGACATTTACATCGGCAGCGGCAGCGCGTGTAACGCTCACGGCCACAGCGAGTCGTCGACGTTGGCAGCTATTGGGTTAAAAAACGAAATGCGCAACAGTGTGTTACGCATTTCGTTTAGTGACGAGCTATCTAATGGGTTAACACTGCGAGTAGCCACAGCTATGGCACTTACAGCATCCTTCTTCAAAGACTAGCGAGCCGTCGCAGCTTGGGCATTTAACTTTGTACGCGCCCGCGCTTCCTGAACCAGGGCGCGCCACCCTTGGCTTGTTTGACAAAATCGCATTCAGCTCTTCGCTGTCTATCTCTCCTAGCAACAATGCGCGCAAACCGAATGCTTGCTTGGCCGCCATGTAACGCTCGAGAGCTGTCGCTAAACCATCAGCTAGTGACATCACGCGCCCGTCGCGAGTAGGAATGGCCATCGATGAGCCGATCCCTTTAAGCTGGTTAATCACGTAACTAATTTCTCCGCCACTGCGCATGAATAAGGACATCATGCGGCAAATAGCTTCTAAGTCGGAGTTCGTGTTGTCGCCGCCTTTGCCTAGTTGCGCAAAGACTTCCATTTCACGTTCGTGCTGCGCATCGACCGTGATCTTAACGTGCATGTTACCGAACGGGGTAATCTGACGAATGCGCATACTTGGCATTATCTCTGGAAGTGGCACTGGCTTGATCGACTGCAGCTGAGCAGGCGTGGATGCCGTGGTAGTTTCTTCTTCCTTTTGCTCCTTTAACGCCATTGGCTGCATTTCGCGGCATCCGTCGCGGTAAACAGTAACGCCTTTACAGCCCTCACGCCACGCAAGCAGGTAGGCATCACGCACATCCTCTTCGACCGCGTCGTGCGGCAAATTGATGGTCTTTGAAACTGCGTTATCAATCGATGACTGCCATGCTGCCTGCATCATTACGTGCTCGCGCGGAGTAACGTCGTGTGCAGTAACGAATACATCTTTAATATTTTCTTCAACTTCGCACTCGGCAATTGAACCACGCTCCATTGCGTGCTCAACAATTGAATCAACAATGTCTGAGCTGTAACCAGCATCGAGTAGCGCCTCTTGAAATGCGTCATCAACTTCGCGCATTACTACTGGCTTGCCATCAACATCTTTCATGACTTGACGTTGGAATGCCAAACTAAACAATGGCTCAATGCCACCGGAGCAATCAGAGATAATCGAAATTGTGCCGGTCGGCGCCACAGTCGTTAAGTGAGAATTACGACGCATCGGACGCCCTCCTCCCTCAGGCTTTGAGCCTTTCCATGCAGTAAATGGAGCGCGCCCTGCTTCGCTGCACAACAATTCAGAAGCGACAGTTGCTTGATCTTGCAGACGCGCAGAAATAGCACGCGCGACACCGAAACTCTGCTCAGAACCGTAACGCACATTTAACTTAAACAATAAATCAGCAAAGCCCATCACGCCAAGACCGATGCGGCGAGTTTCGTCAGCGCGTTGACGGATTTCGTCAATCGGATAATTGTTAATTGAGATTACATCGTCTAAAAAACGCACTGAGTCGCTAACCGCAGTATCGAAGCCGTCCCAATCAAAACTGTCTTCCCAGTTGCCGCTTTGGACACCATCTGCTTTATGGAATGTAGCCAAATTTAGTGACCCTAAATTGCAAGAACCGTAAGGCAGCAACCATTGTTCGCCACACGGGTTTGTTGCTTCGTAGTCGCCTAGTTGTGGCACCTGGTTGTCTTCGTTGGCGCGGTCCAAGAACAGCATCCCTGGCTCGCCGTTGCGCCATGCGTACTGCACAATTTCTTGCATCACCTCGGCGTATGTCCAGTAACTCTCGTTTGAATTTAATTCGCCGGCAGCATAGGCTTCGTAATCAGCTTCAGAAATTCTGCGGCCATTTGTTTTAGTCACCCATGCTTTACGTTCGCCGCGTGGGTTCACGACCAATACTGGTTCGTCTGGCGAATCAACCACCTTCTGCATCCAGTCGTTGGTTACCGCAATCGAAACGTTGTAGTTTGTCCAGCGAGTTAAGTCTGACTTGGCGCGTAAAAATTCAACCACATCTGGATGATCGCAACGCATCACGCCCATGTTCGCGCCACGGCGGAATGCGCCTTGCTGAATTGCTTCGGTGCCAGCCGAGAATGCGTCGATGAATGCCATCGGGCCAGAAGTACGCCCGCCACTTGACGCAACGATGTCACCTTCTGGGCGCAAGCGTGAAAATGAAAAGCCCGTGCCGCCACCTGCTTTTTGAATCAACGCCACATTTTTCAGCGTATCAAATATGTCACTAATCGAATCTTCAACTGGCAATACGAAGCACGCAGACAGCATGCCCATTTCACGACCAGCGTTCATTAGTGTTGGTGAGTTTGGCATAAAGGTGCCTGTTGCCATCAAGTTATAAAAACGCGCACTCCATTCAAGGAATTGTTGCTCTCCACTCTCTCTTTCAGGCGCGGCAACCGCTGCCGCCACACGCATAAATAACTCTTGTGGGGTTTCGACAACCTCACCAGTAACTGGGTGTTTTGCTAAGTAGCGATTAGCTAATACCTTACAAGCATTCTCGCTAAGAGTAGGCGGATTCAGGCCGTCTACGGTGATTTCAGTGGATTCTTTTGTTGTCATTTATAATCGTCAAGAGTGAAGTATAAAGATAAACACCACCCACCAAAATTACTACACATTTTTATCTGATATTATATTTCTCTACTCATTCGTAACCCAAAACAACATCTTCGATTACTTCAAGAGTAATATCGCCCTCGCTAAACATATCGCGAGTCTCTTCACCAGAGTGGTATTTCTTTTCGCAAACTACGCGCTTGACTCCCGACGCCATGATTAACATCGCGCAACGGCGGCACGGCTCCATGCGACAATACAAAGTTGCACCCTCTAGAGAAATGCCATGTCGCGCAGCTTGAGCGATTGCATTCTGCTCGGCGTGGATAGTACGCAGGCAATGATCGCTAGTGTTGCCAGAAGCATCTGTCACCTTCTTCATTAAGTGCCCTACTTCGTCACAGTGTGGCAAACCTGGAGGCGAGCCGACATATCCCGAACATACAATCTGCTTGCCTTGTACAACGATGCATCCACTGCGACCGCGATCACAGGTAGCGCGCTTAGAAACCTCGTGCATTAGGCCAAGAAAGTATTCGTCCCAGGTTGGTCGTTTGCTCATACCTTAATTGTAGTTTGATGCTCAAAATCAGGGAGACGTTTCCGGAATTCTTGCATTACGGAAGAGCCGCGCGTGCACTAAGCAAGTACTTCCTGGAAAAATTCCCCTGTTTTCCTTGCCGTTGCCTGCCAAGTAAACCCTGCCGCATGCCTAAGGCCGTCTACCATCGTCTTCTCTCGCAAGGCCTCGTCCATCGACATGGCGTCCATTGCTAATGCGAATCCATCGACATCATCGGCCGGAAGTACCGGCCAAATTCCTGCGGACACTTCTGGGAGACAGGAAGAGTTAGACAACACGCCGGGAACCCTCGTAGCCATCGCCTCTAGAACTGGTAGGGCAAATCCTTCGTAATGAGAAGGCTGCAGCAAGCATTTAGAAGCACCCAAAATTCCGGGGAGCTCTTTTCCGGGTACATTCTCGATCCAATGCACAGAGTCCGTCACGCCCAACGCCGACGACAACTCCTGTAATGATTTCTTGTATGCCGCTGTAGCCCCCCCGCCCACAAAAACTAGATGCATCCCTTCTTGCAAGGAACGCGACTGGGAAAACGCCCGTAAAGACAACTCTAGATTTTTATGAGGAAACCAACTACCTAACTGCAACAAAAAAGGAG
>Ga0257121_1000828_pt1 | contig 24802 bp, 22 predicted proteins | sample SI106_100metaG_FD_190180 | JGI IMG/M metagenome (GOLD analysis project Ga0257121, IMG submission 190180) | Marine microbial communities from Saanich Inlet, British Columbia, Canada - SI106_100 | ecosystem: Environmental > Aquatic > Marine > Inlet | place: Canada: British Columbia | collected...
GTTCTTTGCGCTTGCTTACCTGAACAACAAAAAGATGAAAAACAGACTCAGTATTTGACCTAATAGCTGGAAGAATGACTCTAGAATCTGATAAATTAGTTATGTAGTATTGAGCTAATTGCCGCCTTTTTTCATTGTCTACATCTAAATATTTTAGTTTAACTCTCAGGATAGCTGCTTGAAGTTCATCTAATCTTGAATTTCTACCAGGAAGCTGGCTAATTCGATTTTTCCAACCATATTCTCTAAGCATTCGAATTTTAACTGCCAAATTAGAATTACTTGTAGTAATTAATCCCGCATCACCCATTGCTCCTAGATTTTTCGTTGGGTAACAACTAAAACAACCAATATCCCCAATACTACCAAGTCTCTTATTTTTATATTTTGCTCCATGCGCCTGAGACACATCCTCAATAAGGAATAGATTATTATCATCACAAAATGATTTAATACCATCCATATTCGCTGATTGTCCATAAAGATGAACCGCAATAACTACTTTTGTTTTTTTTGTCAACACCTCCTCAAGCATAGAAGAGTTAATCGTATAAAAATTAGGCTCGATATCAACAAGAACTGGTGAAGCCCCTACTGCTTCAATTGCAGCAATCGTTGCTACAGCAGTATGAGAAACAGTAATGACTTCATCATCTACTCCAATATCTAATGCTCTAAGTGATAATTCAATTGCATCAGTACCATTAGCAACGCCAACTGCTGAATCTGTGCCTATATAATCTGAAAATTCTTGTTCAAGCCACAATACTTGTTCACCAATAACGTATTGGTTGCCACGCATTACAGCAAGAACAGCTTCTTCAATCTCAGTTTGATAACTTTGAAATTGGGCTCGTGGATTTGCACAAAGAATCATAAGTTAAAGGACTTTTACTTCTGGAATATACGTAATCCAGTGTCTATCATTACTCATAAAGTCTTTCTCTTTCTTCATGATTTCTGTTGCATGATTCCAAGCAAAAAGCAAAACATAATCAGGATTACTTTCTCTGAATTGATCGTATGGGAGAACAGGAATATGAGCCCCAGGCGATAGTTTGTTTTGCTTAATGGGAGTAGTATCATAAATGCATTCAATCAGTTCAGGACTGATGCCAAAGTAGTTAGTAACAGTTGTACTTTTTGAGGTTGCTCCATAGGCCACAACTTTTTTACCTTCATCTTTAAGTTTTGATAATAGTTTAATTAAATCATGTCTTATCTGATTAACACTGTCAGTAAAGCCAAGATAAGCTTGTTGTTTATCCAAACCTAATTCAATCTCATGCTCAATTAAATTCGTTACATTTTTTGATATATTTTTGACACCTTTATGTGCAATTGTGTAACGCATAGAGCCGCCATGAGTAACTTGAGGCTCAACATTTATGAGTTCTAAGTCATGCATATTTGCAAGTTTATTAATTGACAATGCAGAGAATAAGAACACATGCTCATCATATATTTGATCAAATGATGTTTTTTCAATTATTTCACCTAAATATGGATCTTCAAATACAAAAACACCATTTTCTTTTAAAAGGGACTTTACCCCATCATAAATAGAGTGCATATAAGGGATATGACACATTACATTTGCACTAAGAATTGCATCAGCTTTTTGATATTTTTTAGAAATCTGTTCAGCCAAAGATTGGTCAAAGAATTCTGAAACAACTTCAATTCCTTTTTCTGCAGCAACTTTTGCAACATTTTCTGAGGGCTCTATACCGAGACAAGGAATGCCATCATGAACAAAATTTTGTAACATAATTCCATCATTGCTTCCAACTTCTACTACAAATGATTGTTTATCCAAATTCTGGAGTTTAGAAATTGAATTAGCAAATTGTTTAAAATGCTCTTTCATATAATTTGAAGTTGATGAAAAAAAAGCATAGTTTTCATGGAACATTTTTTCTCTCTCTGGTTGATCTAATAACTGCACCATATGACAATTCTCACAAAAGCCTACTTTCATCGGAAAGGTATACTCTTCTTTTAATTCTTTTTTTGTTGCGAACGCATTAGCAATTGGCATATCACCAAAATCAACAAATGGGTACAATTCCCCATTACATATTAAACATTGAGACATTCTTTCTCCTTTATTTTAATTGTAAATTTAAATTATTCACTAACCCTATTAATTGCTTTTTCTAATACTCCAATAACAGAATTTATTACTTGAGTCTCTGAATTTTTCCCCACATAACCAGATATATATTTATTGCTAGAAATATCGGCAGGATAATCACTATTTTTAACATACTGATTTAATTTATAAACTAACTCTTCTGAGTTGTCACACCATACAACTCTTTCTTTAATATCACTTAGAAAGTCATCTAAATATATAGACCTCCCTCCTACTACAAATATTGGGATATTAGTGGAACATGCTTCAACTAATGTTGTTGCAGGAGTATCTAATATAATAACTTTAGCCTTCTTAATTAAATTGGAAAATGACCCTGAGTAAATAAAATTTATATTTGTATAATTATCAAAACTTTTTGATTCATTAGCGCATCTTGTATTATTAGCTTTAAAGATAATACGATTTTTTGTTGGTAATTTATCTAGGTAGTTTAATATTTCCATCTGAGTGTCATATAGCCTTTTATCTGGATCATACAATGCTAGAAAAGGAGTTGATATTCCAATCCACTTGCCAGTTGCATAGAGAATATAGTCCCCTTCTTCCCTCTCTATATTTTTTCCTAAACTTCCAACTACATGCACATTAAAAGAAGAGCCTAATTCAGCCAATTGATTATAAATATTCTTTACTTTATCTCCATAACAGAGGTAATCAGTAGCATACTGAGTCTCTGTGTGTTTTGAAGTTACATCAATTGTTTGGCCTTTTTCACCATGCTGCCAGATTAAAACAGGTAAATTATTTGTCTTAAATAAATGGGCAATGAAATTATCCCATGGTTCTGATAATGCTGAAGAAATAACTGCTTCATATTTTTTTATTTTTTTTGAAATAACAGAAAATTGACTAGAAAATAATTCTAGATCTGTAGAAATCATCTTTGCTATATTGGAAAGGTCATAAATACAAATACCATCTTTTAAAACTGAGTTATGGAGCATAAATTCAATTTCTTTGTTTACAACTGTTTTTTTTAATTTTCTGGGCTGGGAAAGAAATTCAATCTTAAACTTTCGAAAAAATTTATCTTTTTTTGCAATATTGAACCAATCATAACCTGCACCAACTAATAAAATACGTCTTCCACCTTGTCGAAAGGTGTTAAGTTTATATTGATCACGTATTCTCCGAAAAAAAATCATTTTGTTAGTCGAAAAATTATTAACAGCATAATCCCGAATAGAATTTGTATTGTTTTTTTCAAAATTACATATAATTTCAACATCTTTAAAAAGAAATTTTACTTTAAGGATTAGCTGATGAAATAATTCGTCATCAAGAACATTCACGTTCCAATGAGATCTATTGGAGGTAAATTTTCTATTTTCATCCTTTGACAAAGTCTTTGTGAAAAGCAATATATCTACTTTTCCAAATTTCTTAGCTAAAGAATCTAATACAAAAAAATTATAATGAATTTGACCAATAAAGAGCCACAATCTAAAAGCGTAATAATTTCCTATTTCTAGGGAGAAATTTGAACTATATTCATCTGAGTATCTATTTAATTTCTCTAAAAGCTCATCAATTATTTTTTTAGATTTCTTTGCTTCACTTTTATAATTTTCTTTTGAAAATAAATTACTAATATTTTCAAATAGCCACTCATTTTTTTCAGCAAAAAAGATTGCTGAAGGGCCCAACGGTATTATTAAATCTTGGCCTCTTCGATGCGTCTTTTCATATAAGATGCACTGTTGTTCTGTTTTAAGAAAAACAATCCGTAAAGGATTTATACTAGATTTAATGCCCATATTTTTAATTATAAATCTGGTATTTCTGCGCCTTTAGCTAATAAAATTGAGTCTGCTGAATAAGCGACCCACTGATACCCATCGGCAATCTTTTTCCGTAATTCTATCAAGCTTGGCTCCACAACATGAATACCACAAGCCACATTTTCTGACTTACAAAGCGATCTAATAGTTTTGATAGCTTCTATAAAAGCTTCAGAATTAAATTGTCCAGTAATTCCCATTGAAGCTGAAAGATCATAAGGTCCAATCATTATTGCGTCTAAGCCCTCAACTCTAAGAATCTCATGCAAGCTATCTACAGCCTTAATGTCTTCAATCATTGCTATCAATATAGGTGCTTGTGCCTCATCTACATATGTATCAAAGTATTTTCCAAATAAATTTGCTCGAGAAAATCCAACTCCTCGAGAGCCTGAAGGTGGCCACCTGCATGCATCACGTACTTTTTTAAGTTGACTTGAACTTTCTATCATAGGCACAATAACTCCACCAGATCCAGAATCGAGTGCTTGTTTGCAACCTTTTGGGCTACTATTAGCCAATCTAACTAACGGCAAAGTACCACCTAACTCTATGGCTCTAAATAAATCAGGCAACTGATGTACACTAATTGCCCCATGCTCAAGATCTAAGGCTACCCAGCCAAAGTTTGATTGCCCCATAATTTCAGCGATTGATGAATGAGGGATTTGTATCCAGCTACCTATACTAAAACCACCTTTACGCAATTTATTGCGAATTTCTTTAATTAATTCTATTCTATTCATTTACAAAATCCTCAAATGTATGTTCTTTGCATATTTTTTGTAGACCTTTGTTCAACTTAGTTCTCTTTAGCAAAAAAAGTATTTTATTATCTTTTGCAGCAATGTAATCATTATATGAGTCACCTATCATTATCGCACTTTCTGGATTTACTTCTAAAAACTTTAATTCGAATGAAATAGCCTCCCTCTTGGAAATTGGAGCTCCATAAATTTTATAGAAAAAATGTTTAATATTTAATTCAATCAATATTTCATCTATTTCATCTTTAGGAGTTGCAGTAACTAAGATAAATTTATGATTCATATAATTATTTTCGAGCCATTCAAAAACTCCTGGAATCCAAGGTGATTCTATTACAGATTGCTTTACTAAAACTGAGAAGTTATTACAAAACTCTTGGATTTTCTTTTTTGTAACTAATTCATTAGACCAAGATAAATATAGTGGAATTTTTTCAAATCTAGAAATTCCTTCATTTTTTTCATGGTGAAGTCTAACTTTTAATGCAGTCTGGCTGCCATAAGATAAAAATAACTTTTCAAAGGCTCTTGACTTTACTTTTAAAGAGTCTTTAATAACTCCATCAAAATCCCAGAAAATAATTTCGGCGTGACAAGCAAAATGAGCTAAAGATTTTTGCATAATTTAGACTAAATTTATAGTAAATTCGATAGTTAAATTTAAATTAAAAAATAATAGATGTAATTAAGCCAACTCAACTAGTTCGAGGTATAAAAACTACCTAATTTTACTATTCTACAAAACCCTTTCGTTGAACTTCGTATTCATCTTCAGGAACCTTCCCTTTTAAAACTTCCTTGCTCAAAAAACGAATTGCCTCCTCAGTTGCTTCAATTTCCATTTGAGCCCTACAATCAAATGTCATTGAGCCCATATGAGCAGAAAGAATACAATTATCATGCTGTATTAGTTCCCCATTATATGGCTCATTTTCAAAAACATCAATTGATGCCCCTCCTATCAATTTATGATGCAAAGCTGTATTCAGATCTTTCTCATTGATAATACCTCCACGCGCTGTATTTATCAAAATAGCATCTTGTTTCATTAGTTGCATTTCTTTAATTGTGATCATATTATTTGTTTCCGCATCCAAGGGAAGATGCAAAGAGATTATATCTGCTCTTTTATATATCTCATTTTTTTCTGTAAAAATTGCTTCATCACTATTAAGTCGAACTTTATTATCATAATAGAGAATTTTTTTGCAACCTAATGATTGTAAATTTCTGATTACTTTACTGCCGACTCTACCAGTCCCAATAATGCCAATTGAACAATCAGTCAGTCTTCTTCCAAAATATCTATGCCACTTACCTTGATGCATTTGAATGTTTGACTCATGAACTTTTCTCAACAACGAATACATCAATCCCATAGTAAGGTCAGCAACTGCTGGTGCAGGTGCATCAGGAGTGTAAGATACTGAAATACCCCTCATCCTAGCCTCCAGTAAATCTACACTATCTAGGCCAATACCAACACGTGAAATCATTTTTAATTTTTTTGCCTTTTCCATTACTTTTGCAGTAATTTTTTCTGTGCCAGCGATAATTACATCAAAATCTGAAATCATATCTGCCAACTCATTTTCTGATAATTTTTTGTTTAGTGGGTTGATAAGGTATTCAATTCCAGCATTACTAAGAAGTTCTAATGGCAAAGGGTTTTCAATTCCAAAGGGAACAGTTGTAATTAATATCTTCTTCATTTTATTTAAAGCCTATATTATAAAAATTTTTCTGGTGCTCCGGAATCAGTAATTACTCCTTTTTCAATCCGGTATATTCGATCACAGTGACCTAATGTAGATAATCTATGCGCAATCACAATGAGGGTTATTTTTCCCTTTAATTGTGAGATTTCATTTACGATTTCTCGTTCAGTTTCATTATCAAGAGAACTAGTAGATTCGTCCATTACCAACACTTTTCTTCTGTGATAAAAAGCCCTGGCAATTGCAACACGCTGACGCTGTCCGCCTGATAGCCTAACTCCTCGTTCACCTAGTACTGAGTTAACACCATGTGGCATTTGCTCTACAAGTTCTTGAAGGCGAGCTTGGCGGATAGATTTATCTATTCTAGCTTGATCAATCTCTTCTTCCTTAACACCCAATGCAACATTATTTTTTAATGAAGCATCGATAAGGAATATCTGTTGAGGTAAGTAAGCAATTTGACTTCGCCACTTCTCTAGAGAGGAAGATAATAAACTTTGATTATAAAAACATTTTCCTTCTTGAGGCTCAATAAGACCTAAGAGAATATCAACTAATGTTGTTTTTCCAGATCCTGAAGGTCCAATTATTCCTATTGACTCACCTGCTGTAATTTCTAAAGATATATTATTTAAAGATTTAATATTTAATCCTGGATATAAATAGCTAACGTTCTCTAACTTTATACTTTGAAAATGATTTTTAGATTTCTCAGACGAAATAATTTTTTTCGACTGAGATTGTGACATTTCTTCAACATCTTGATAGAGTCTTAATACAGCATCACGATTGAATCTTAATTGCGCAAAACTAGTTGAGAGTAGGTTAGATGAAGGAAGTAAACGAATTGCAGCAACTGCAAAAACGGCTAAAGTTGGAAGTAATGTATTAAGTGAATTTCCATAAAGTAGGCCACCAATAACCATGAGAACTACAAAACCAATCATCATTACTTCTAACATGTATCGAGGAACTGTTGAAATTGCAGCGGCATTGATAGTTTGTTTTGCATATTCATTAGCCTCTTGCTTAACTTTTTTTAGAAAATAATTTTCTTTACCCAAAATACGTGTTTCTTTAAATCCATCGATGCTTTCATTAACTCCTTCAAGCATTTTTGTTGCAGCATTATTAGATTTATTTCCGTAAAGTTGAAGCTTAATTCTGAAAAATTTGTCATAACAAAACATCACTGAGCCTACTAAAACTGTTAATAATAAAAAAGCATAAAGATTAGTCCATGCTAAGAATATTAATATTACAATTACTACAAGGCCTTCACTTAACATTCTTAGAACCGACATTACTACGCCACCAGAAAAAACATCTGTTAAATGCTGGATGTTATAAACATATTCTGAACTATTTCTATGAATAAAATTAATATAAGGTAATTGCTGATATGAGGACAACAAAAAAACTCGTAACTCAGCCATTAAGTTTTGACAAAATCTTATAATTGTATAATTTATAAAAACACCAATAATAGCTTTCAAAAGAAAAATCGCAAACAAAATAGCCCCTAATAAAATAAGTAACATATTTCTTTCATTTGGTAGTCCCAATATTTTTACTATTTCGCCTATTGAGCCATTCATTGCATTCTCTTGAATTACAAGTGTTACGTAGGGGCCTATTAACCCAATTCCAGCCAAATCAAGAAAAGAGAGTGCAAGAAACAGAATAAATAGATAAGGTAATCGACGACGATTTTCACCTAAAAGCGTAAAAATATTTTTCAAATATTGAAACAATCAACTAACCTTCTTGCTTTGTTGCAGCTTGCATTAATTGTTCAACTTTTCGAAGATCTTCAGGAGTATCTACAGCTTGTGATTGATATTTAGTGGGATTCATTTTAACTTTTAAACCATTTTCCAATATACGCATCATATCTATTGATTCATTTACTTCTAAGGGGGTTGGACTCATATTTGTGTACTCAATCAGAAAATTCCTGCGAAACAAGATAACACAAACTTGTTTTGCCATATTAACATTATCTGAAGTCCCTTGATTAGGTATTGGTTCTCTTGAAAAATATAAAGCGTCACTATTTAGATCGCAAACTACTTTAATACAATTTGGATCATTAAACTCACTCAAAGAAGTAATCTTTCCTAATAGATTCACAACTTGAACATTTTCATTCATTAAAACTGGCTCTATAACTTCATTTATCATATCTGGGTGCAGCATTGGCTCATCACCTTGAACCATAATTACAATATCATAAACAGTGCGCCTTTCTTCTTCGATTGTTATTAAAGCTTCTGCGCAGCGATCTGAAGCTCGATCATGAAGATTGCTAGTCATTACAGCAATACCTCCAATTGACTCAATATAATCATATATTTCTTGATCACATGTAGCAACAACAACTAAATCAAGACTAATAGCCTTATTAACCTGATCATAAACGTGGCCTATCATAGGCTTGCCTAGAATTTTTTGCATAGGCTTCCCAGGAAATCTTCTACTTCCCATTCTGGCAGGTATTATTGCTATTTTTTTCATTATTTGTACTCCTTAAAAAACATTCTAGTATCAGAATTAACAGTCAAATTGATTATGAAATTGATTAAGAATACTAGGCCATCTTTCATTATAAGTATTGATTAAGTCATTAAATTCTTTCAATATCTTATCAGGCACTTTGTCATCAATTAACTTTAACCTCTCAATATATTCTTCTTTTTCTGAACTACTTTTATTTTGCTCCCATCCATAGCTTAAATGCCCTTTTCCACTTGATAAAAACTTTCTAGGAATTTTTTGACGCTTTAAAATCTTTTTAATACTTGAGCTATGAGATCGTCCTAAAAAGTCCTCTAATCTCTTTAATTCTTTTTCAGTATTCATAACAAAAGATTCAAATGATATAACTAAGATATTTATTTTTTTATCATGCAAGTTATCCATCGAATTAAATAATAGTTCATAAAGATGAATAATTGATTTTAATGAACGTTCTATTATCGACATCTCGACAAATTCTTTTTTCCAGCTTTCTGCAAACCACGGAACTTTATTTCCATTATGTTCAACAGAGAGTGTAAATTCTCTGTCGGATTCAAATCTAGAAAAATAACTAAAACAATGTTGAATTAAGTAAACTGGATGTCTAACAATTTCTATAATCTTTAGTCTTTCTCCATATGCATTTACTAAAGGATCGCATACTTGAACAATCATATGAGACATAATATGGAGTGCAAGGTTTTTTTTATTAATCTCTTCAATAATAACATCACCCTCTTCTTTAAAGAGTCTTTTGATGTACCTAAAAGAATTAGGATTGTTTTGAAGTCCAGAGTCATCTTTCCAACGGAGATTTACCTCACGCCCAGTGAGATTATTATATTGAGACAAATCAGCATAAGTTTTTAAAAGTGAATCTACAGCATCAACTTCTATCTTTTGTAAAAAAATTAGAATACATAAATACTCATAGGTATGCTCTATTTTTTGTTTTTCGACCCCCTCCATTGAGCCAATTATTGGGGAAATAATAGACTTTCCTGTCCCCCATATACCATCAATAAATATTACATCATTGGTAAAACAATTAAATTTTTTTAACATTTTATATTTTTTGGACTATTAGATTTTTCACAACAATCTATTCTTTTTAGATTCAAAAAAAATCAGCTAAGATATTTTTATGTAATTGAAGACTTATTTATTGTTTGGAATTTAAATTGACTACATTTTATAATCTTTCTAAGAAAATTTGGAGCTCATCATTGGTCAAACAATTGGACAATACCTTTAATTACTTTTTCTTGTTGAATTCTTGAAATACTTGACCCTGAAGGCAAGCAGACTCCAGTAGAAAACAGATAATTACAGTAACTCTCTTTAGCATTTGAAAAATACTGGCAATGACTATATAAAGGTTGCATATGCATAGGCTTCCAAACATGACGAGCTTCAATATTTAATTCAGATAAAGTTGTAATTAATTGCTTAGCAGTAATATTAGTTTTCTTTGGATTTATTGAAATAACAGAAAGCCAGCAGTTACTATAGTCTTCAACTGGAGCAGGCATCCATTCAATAGACTCAATCCTCTTTAAACCTTTTTTATAAATTTCTAAAATATTACGTCTTGAATTCACTCTTTCGTCTAGGACCATTAATTGCCCTCTTCCTACACCCGCTAAGATATTACTCATCCTGTAATTATAACCCACTTCAGTATGTTCATAATGTGGGGAAATATCCCTAGCCTGAGTGGATAAAAAACGAGCTTTATCAATCATTTTTTTATCATTGGAAACTAGAGCTCCGCCACCAGAAGTAGTTATAATCTTATTACCATTAAAAGAAAAAATACCGAACTTTCCGAGCGTTCCTGTATGTTGTCCCTGATAATAAGCACCCATCGACTCAGCAGCATCTTCAATAACTGGCACTTTAAATTCATTGCTTATACTAATTATTTCATTCATACTTGCACTCTGTCCATAAATATGAGTAACAATAATGGCTTTAGGAAGATTATTGGTCTTTTTATAAAAAGTTAAAGCATTCTTTAATGCCCTTGGTGACATATTCCAAGTCTTTGCCTCAGAGTCGATAAAAACTGGAGTTGCTCCCTGATATAAGATAGGGTTTGCACTGGCAACAAAGGTAAAGCTTTGACAGAAAACATTATCATTTTTTTTTACACCTAGCAACCTAAGTGCCAAATGAATTGCTGCAGTTCCTGAATTAACAGCAGCAACATAAGACCCGCCAATATAATCTGATAATTCTTGTTCAAATGCATCAACATTTGGTCCTAAAGGCGCTACCCAATTAGTACTAAATGCTTGCTTCACGTACTCTTCTTCCTCTCCAGTCATATGTGGCTCTGAAAGTAAGATTCTAGTATCTATATTTTTTCTTATGTGAAGACCTATCGGTTTGCCAAAATCATCTATAACAGGAATTTGATTAACTCCATAACGATACATCAATGCTGAAACATCTTTAGTAGTTGTTTGAATCGATACCACTATTGGTTCCTTATAAGTCAAATCACAAATTTGACTATCTAATGATTTTTTTTCTAATAATAGCCGCCTAATGTCGCCATCTGTAATAGTTCTTTCAAGTTTCCCACTATTATCAAGAACAAGTAATATTAGTAGTTCAGAAGCATTTAAGATTTTTAATGCTTCTGTAATAGAAGAATTTTTTGAGATTGTAATCTCACCTATTTGCTCCATATTAGGTTATATCCGTTGCAGGATTTCCAGCAAAAATCTTTCCGTCTGAAATATCCTTGATAACCACTGAGCCTGCACCTACTATTGCGAAATCACCTATATTTATATTTGGCAAGACAACAGAACCAGCGCCAATTAAGCATTGCTGACCAATTTTAACACCCCCACTTAAGGTAACATTTGGAGCAATATGGGAAAATTTACCAATAACACAATCATGGTCTATGACTGCCGAATGATTAATGATACATCCATTTTGTACTATAACTTCAGATGAAATAATTGAGTTTGCAGCTACAAATGACCCATCCAAAACTTCAGCACTTTTAGAAATCATTGCCTTTTCATGAATAATACTTATGTTATTCTTACCTGCTAAAATTGCACTATTACTCAACCTACTTCTTGCATCATTAGAGCCAATGGCAACATGAAAGTTGTCCTCTAATTTGCTTAAGTCGAATAGTAAATCAATCGAATATTGATTTAATAATAGATTATTTTTTGATGGATTTTCATCAAAAACTTTGATTTTAGTGGATTTATCATATGAGCATAATGCCTCAATAACAACTTTGGCATGACCGCCAGAACCAATAATTGAGAGGCTAGTAAGCATTAATTTTTTCCAAAATTTTAGTGTTGAGAGATAAACTCTTCAGCAATGGTAAAATTCTAGTGGATGTACTTCCATCTCCATATACATTTTTCCAACTCTGTCCTTTCATTGACTTGGCTTTTGCCAAGCCACTAATAATTTCAGAAGAGTTAACTTTTACATCTATTACATTATTATTTCTCTCCCGGTTTCTTTGACGAAAACCGATATTAAGAACTGGTGTCCCTAAAGATGCTGCTTCAATTATACCACTACTAGAATTACCACTTAATACTTCAGCTTCAGCCACCAGAGATAAAAAATCGACTCTAGTTGCATGAATAACTGATTTAATCCTTCCTTGATTTTCATACTCTTTAATTACTGATGAAATAGAAACACCACCTTTATCAGAATTTGGCATCAAGACTAATACTTGAGACTTATCCAAAAGAATACTATCAATAACTGTTCTAATCTCTCTTTCTTGAATTTCAGAGTCTTCAGTTGAAGGGTGAAAAAGTAATAATATATAATCATGATTAGAATCTAATCCGTACTTATTCAGTAAAGTATTTCGTGGAATTAATTCAGTACTCATAATGTCATCAATGCCAGGCGCGCCAGTTGTATAAATATTTTCAACCTTTTCACCCATTTGAATTAAGCGGTCACTGGATTTTTTAGTAGATGTAAAATGATAATGAGATAATTTTGAAATAGCATGTCTTACAGGCTCATCTACTGTTCCAGATAATTCACCTCCATGTATATGAGCAATTACAATGTTGAGATGTAATGATGCAATAGCTCCAGCTAACATTTCACTACGATCACCTAATAAAATTACTATATCAGGTCTTTCATTAGCTAATATTTTTGTAAATCCAATTACTTGTTCGCCTAATGCAATTGACATTTCATACCCTGAGGCACCTGAAAGGTGGACATTAACCTTCCCTGATATTTTTAAGCCAGCCTCGGATATTTCAGAATATGTATTGCCATATTTTTTTAAGAGATGCATGCCTGTTACAATAACACTCAAATCTAATTCATTATCCAAATTAATTGCTTGAAGAACATTTTTCATTAGCCCAAAATCTGCACGCGTACCAGAAATATAACAGATCTTTCTCATTACCCTAAATGATTCCACTTGAGCATAGAGCCTGCACTGCAAGCAACTAATAATCTCCTTCCAATTACTTTTTTCATATCAGATGGTGGTATACCATTCCCAGGCCTTAGTAATGTTATGTCTTCTAATTTGAGTATATCGTTAGCTTTTTTATCCGTTTTTAAAATGATGCTTCTTCTCACCAAGTTTCGTACTGGTAATTCACTTTTTCTAGGTCGCTTTACTCCATCACCCAAGCATTGCTCGATGCTCCTTATCTGTGTCACCATTAGCTTAAGCTCCTCAGGGTCAATTGACGCTTTATGATCAGGGCCAGGCATATTTTTATCTAATGTAAAGTGTTTTTCAATAATCGATGCACCCATAGCAACAGAACAAACAGAGACAAATATCCCCTCCGTATGATCAGAATAGCCAACTGGAACAGTAAATTGTTTAGCCATAACATGCATTGCCTTTAAATTAACATCTTTATAATGGGCAGGATAATTTGATGTGCAATGCAAAATTGACAATACTTCACTTAATGGTTTATTAAAATTATTTTTTTGACGAACAGATTTTATCTCATCAACAGCATTTTTTACTTCCTGTAATGAACTCATCCCAGTAGACAATATCATAGGAACATCAAACATAGCTAATTTATTAATAAAAGGTATATTTGTAAGCTCCCCTGAAGGGATTTTGATTTTTTTCATACCTAATTCTAATAAAAATTCAGTCGAACGAATATCAAATGGAGTTGATAAAAACTCAATATCAAGCTGCTTGCATTTATCGATTAATTTAACATGTAACTCTTTTGATATTTCTAACTTTTTTAACATAGCAAATTGATTATCATTACCAGTCTGTTTTTTTTGGTATTGGGCTGTTTTCGCGTCTTTAGATACTACATTCTCAGCCTTAAAAGTTTGAAATTTAACTGCATCTGCTTGAGCAGCGGAAGCGGCTTCAACTAATTGGATTGCCAGCTCTTCAGAGCCATTATGATTAACACCAGCTTCAGCAATAATATAACAGTTATTCAATTTCTTAGATATTTAGTTTAAAGTGATTTCTTTTTTAAAATATTACAACCTGTTAAATATATGTCATAAAAAAAAGGTTGGCATTACAGCATTCTATAAATCTTTATATTTGTAATATTTTCTTAATCAAATGACTATTATGAGTTCCAAATTGGTTGTATTAATTCCCAATTCCCAGACTTTCTTTTCCATAAATGTGGAGATCTAAACTTTTCAATTGCATCATAATATTGCTGTAAACTTATACCCATATATTGACAGCAATCTTCAATATACCGTTTAGGAAACTCGCCATCAAACCTCTTAATCAAAGCAACCCCTTCTTCTCTTGTAATATCTCCATTTCTAATTCCTTGAGCAGAATCATAAGTAGCTCTTCCGATGCCAAATTTAATTGATGTTGTATGAAAATGAAGCCACTCAATTTTATCATCTAGACCACTGTATTTACTAAAACTGCCTTCTGTTCGATAATCATTTGGCCTAAAGTTAGTATTTTCAACTGCATAATAATAAACCTCTTGAGGGTGCCATTTTGTGTAATAACCCAAATAATGAACTTCTGTTCCTGTTTTTTCTACATCATATGGAGTTACTGGAAAATAGGCCTCAAGATCAGATAATTTAAATCCAAAATTATTAATAAGGTCATTAGCAGGAACGCCTCCTAAAACTAAGTCTTTTATGCTTAACTCAGCACTATAATATTTTGAATCTCTAGTTGGCTTTTCGTTTTCTCCAATTGCATTCCCATACTCAGCCTCATTCTCACCAAAAATAACTAAAGGTATATCTAATAATACTGACAATCTTGGAGCAAGGTTTTTTTGTCCTAAAATAAATGGCTGAAAAGGATGCCCAAGATTTAAAAAAGCACTTTTTGTTAGAAATTTGTGTAGTTTTTTATTTTGATTATATGAGTAATTTGCAAATCCTGAATCAAGCCATGCATCAAAATTTCTTCTACCAATTCCAGTATATAAAGCTGGAGGCCATGTAATCAAAATTGGATTCATGTTGTACTTGTACTTTAATAAATGTGCCGCTTTAACACTGTCTTTTCCTCCACTTCCAGGAATCACTACATCATATCTTCCATCCGACCGTCTAAAACGGTTACATAATTCAGTCAACTCTTTTTCACGATCTGTCCAGTTTATCTGTTTCTTTTTTTCTGCATATTTACAGGCATCACATACTCCATCTTTACCAAAAACTAAAGTTCTTTTTTTCTCATCTTTTTTATGTATAAACTCGACTGTGGAAGAAGGTCTTTGATTATTCATTGTACATTTCTTGCAAAACTTAACTTCAAGAGGCAGCCCATATTTTCCAAACAATTCAGTCATTGTTAATAATTTTCCTCTAGAGATTTATAAAATTGGAGAGAAGCTTAATGCCTGCTTCGCGACTTTTTTCTGGATGAAACTGGGTGCCATAAATGTTATTTTTTTTTATTGAAGATACAAAACTATGTCCGCCATACTCTGTCAAAGAAGTGATATTTGTATAATTCACAACTTCATATGAGTGCATAAAATAAAATTCTTCATTCTCCACTCCTTCTAATAAAATATTTGGATGCGTAACATCAATTTTATTAAAGCCCATGTGAGGTACTTTTGCTTCACAAATCATCTCCTTAACTTCAGCCTCAATAAGACACAAACCCTTTGTCTTACCATATTCGAATCCCAGAGTTGATAATACCTGCATACCTAAACATATGCCAAGTATTGGTTTTTTATAATTTATAAGCTCCTCATAAAATCCGTTACTATTTAGCACTTTCATAGCATCTTTAAAATTTCCTACCCCAGAAATTACAACCTTGTCCGCTTGCTTAAAATCTAAAGGTTTATTTATGATAAATACGTTTGCACCAGCTTTTTCTAGGGCTTTTTTGACACTATGAGTATTTCCTGAAAAACCATAATTTGTAATACCAATTTTTTTACTCAATTTGATACCTCAATATTATTTTTTCTAAGATAATTCTTAATATCAGAAATGGTATATTTATCATAATGAAGTAGACTTGAAATTGCTACTCCACTTGGTTGAGCATCTTCAACAACCATTTTAATATCCTCTAAAGAGCCTGCCCCACTTGCAATAACAACAGGAATTTTAACTGAATTAACAACTTTTTTTGCCAACTCTATATCAAAACCTCTTTGATGTCCATCAGTATCTACTGATTGCAAAAGAATTTCACCCGCACCTCTCTGCTCAACATCTTTCACCCAATCATCAACATTTTTACCACTTCTTATTCGCCCACAATCAGTATAGCATTCCCAGTGATTACTCCATTTTTTTGCTTCAATATTGACAACAACTGATTGACTTCCAAAGATTTCAGCAGCTTGGTTAATGATTTTAGGATTCACTTGAACAGCATGAGTATTTATTACAACCTTATCTGCCCCCATGTGAAATACTTTCGAAAAATCCTCTATAGATTTCACACCACCGCCAACAGCTAATGGAATAAACAACTGATTAGCAGTCTCTTCTATATATTTATATAAAATTTCTCGCTGATAAAGTGATGCAACTATGTCTACATATAATAATTCATCAGCACCCTGTAAATAATATTTTTTAGCAAGCTCTTTTGGCTTGCCAACCACTCTTAATCCTTCAAAAAAAACAGGTTTTACTATATTTGGTGGTTTAGCATCAAGTTTAGCAATAATTCTTAATTTCATAAAAATTTTAATAGCTCAATTAATTTAAAGGAAACAACATAAATCATTTGTGTAAGTTTTTCTTAAGTTATTTTTCATGAGTCAATTTAACTTTATAGAGTCCATCCACCATCTACTATTATATTTTGACCTGTAATATATGCCGAAAGATCTGATGCTAGGAAATGAGTAACACCCTTAAAGTCTTCCTCAATAGCCATTCTAGAAAGTGGTGTCAGTTCTTTGTATCGATCAACGAATTCTTTGTCTTGGCCTCGAGCTATACCTCCAGGACTAATGCAGTTAACTCGGATATGTGGTGCAAATACTGTTGCCAGATATCGTGTTAGTTGAATAATAGCGCCTTTACTTGCAGAATATGCAGCTGGAGTTAAATAATCCATGCCCTTATACATAGACATTTTTTGACCAGCAACTCCATAGATACTACTAACATTAATTATTGATGGTACTTCAGATTTTTCCATCAAATTCTTACATTGCTGAATTAGGTAAAAAGCCCCTGTAAGATTTACATTAATTGCTTTTTCCCAAGTAGAGATGCTTTGCTCTTCAAAAGGTCTTGCCCAGCCTTTAAGACTTGAATCTCCAACTAAGGCTGCACAATTGATTAAAACATCTAATTGATTAAAGTGATCCTCAATAAATCCATGAACTAAGTCAATCGAATCTTTATCTTCTAAATCAATTGCAATAGCTTTGTGATTGCCTCCATATTTTTCAACCAACCTTTCAGCAACGATATTTACTTTATCTTTATCTAAATCCAAGATAACTAAATTCGCACCAGCTTCTGCAATTGTTTCAGCCATTGTCATACCAAGAAATCCTGAGCCACCTGCTACCAAGGCTACTCGGTTTTCCATGCTTGAAAGCTCTTTCAAAGACTTCAAGATGCTAGCACCTTATTATTATATAAAAACTCTGCAATCTCTAAGTCAAGCTTGGTATCAATATCAATGGCCCTGTCATCAGGGATTACAACACTCTTAACCCTTCCAGAAAAGATTGAACCTGAATTAAGTATAAAATCTGAACTAGAAACATATGCAACAGTTGTCATATCATATACTCGAGGAACGTCTTGACGCCTAATATATCTCTGACCCTCAAGAGGAGGGTTAACAAGTATCGAGAAACCTAAATTATCTTCCTTAACCATATTAAAATAAGGGCTACGAGATGATTCAGTTACTGTAATAACAAAATCAGCCTCATTTTTCATATATTCACTAATACAAATCTCAACATCTGAAACCGAACGTAATGGTGATGTTGGGGGTAGGCTTACAAAGATATCAATTTTTTCCTTATATTTTTGTTCATAAGATTTAATTGCATGTTTCCATGTTTCATATTCGCTACTATCATCCTTTGCAAGTTCAAATGGCCTCATAAATGGAACATCCGCGCCGTAATGACGTGCAGTATCAGCTATCTCATCATCATCAGTCGAAACAACAACGCGCTTAATAGATGAACATAACTTTGCAGTTAGAATAGAATGTCCAATTAAGGGGGTTCCTCCAAGCATTTGCATATTCTTTCTGAGTACTCCTTTGGAGCCTCCTCGAGCAAAAACAAATGCTACACAATTCAAACTATTTTTTTTCATAAATAAACAATCATTTCAGTTTTAGATGATACCTTTATTGCTTCAATTATCTTTAAGACTCCTATGCCATTTTCAAGAGTGATTGGAATTGGCATATCTTTCTCTATAGAGTCAACAAAATGTCGTATCTCATTTTCATAAGTAAAGTTGATACTCATATCTCCTTGAAAATCAATCTTTTCTTTGTCTTTCGAAATTACTATCACTCGATCTTTTATTGCATCCCATTTTAGTGTTGCTTTCTCAAAGACAACTTTACAAAAACGTATAGGATTATGTTGTAAAAAATCCATACGAATACTACAAGGTATCCTTCGATTATTATGATTCAAGCCAATGTGGGCAAATACCAAATCATCTACATCAATTTCCAAGTCACTAACTTTATATATTTTTCCAGAAACATATTCTACTTCCCCAAATAACCAAGATAAGTAATCAAGCTCATGACTCAGCTCCAGAAGAGCTCCGCCACCTAGATTCGCGTTAGCAGATACACTAGATTTATAATCAACATTTGGTCTCCAATCAGGAAGGTATTGTCCAACTTCAGCTGATATAAAAAGAGCTTTGCCATAACTTCCATCAAATAACATCGATTTAAACTTGATTAATGATGGGGTAAAACGAAGGTTATAGCCCACCATCACCTTGATTTTATTGCGACGAACAATGTCTTCAAATTTCTTAATCTCTTTCAATTTATTGCTTAAAGGTTTTTCGATAAATAGATGGATTCCTGCTTTTGCTAATTCCAAAGCCACATCAAGATGGAAACTCGATGGGTTACATATCAAAGCAGCGTCGGGTTGATAATCTAATGCGACTTTAATAGTTGAAACTATTTCGCAACCGTCTATTAATTTAGTTTTTTTTTCAGACCTCAAAATAATTAGCTTTGCATCAGGCAGAATTTTTTTAATATTATTGAGATGTCTTTTCCCAATACTGCCATAACCTACTAGAAGAATATTTTTAATTTTATTCATAAAAAAAATTTAAAAAATTATGCAAAACTAGCCATCTTAAAAAGGTGAAATTAAATGATCTCTCCATTGAGAGTGGTCAGAATATCTTTGAGATAAAACATACTTAGATATGCTGCACCTTATCAATGGAACTAGGGATAAAATATTTTTTATATTTTCTGGCAAAGGCATTGAAAATTTAACCTCAAGGATCTGACTATTATCCAAAAAAATTGGCGTACTTGCGGTATTTTTCAAATCAAATAAATCACAATTCGTATTGTAAGTTCTAGGATTTTTATCAAATGTTACTCTTATGTTGCCATAAGGGAGAAAGTATGCCTCTCTATCATATTCAACTACAACCCTTGGTTGATATCCTTTTAACTTAAGTTTAACAAGTATAGAATTTATACCACCATCCTCATCAATTAAATCAAAATTATTATTTATCAGATTTATTGCAGTATTTTTAGAGATTGAGAATGAGTCCTTGGATATAACAGTGCCATTTCTTTTTTTTACTTCCAGCTTTATTGTTGAATGTTCACTATTATAAATTCTGAGTCTAATCTTTTCTCTTTCAAGCAGACCATCAAGCTTTTCATCAAGATCATTATCAAAACAAGTATCAAAATATAGACTAGTTACAGTATAGTGATTTTTTATAGGATCTGCATATGCGTCAATACTCATAACCCGACTAATTAAATGTTTTAGGGTATAAATATCGGCATTATTAATATAATACTTATATTCCTCCCTTCGCACATTGAAAATATTCACCGATTATTTAACCTGTTAAAGGATTCAGTAAGTTCATCATAATTCTTAAAAGTAACAACATTGTTAGAATCATTAATTTTAAGTTTTTTATTTTCTACTATAGAATAAATCACTGGATAAGAATAAAAGCTTTTCTTTACATATGCTGTAATATCAGTCTCGTTCAATTCAAATTCATTTCGAACAATAAATGCATTAGAACCATCCTTTACAGATATTCCTGATTTATTATTTACTAACTTATTATTTTCTATAAAAATAATTGACTTTTCTCCGACACTAATCCCTTTATCAGTAAAGTTTTCAAAAGTATTATTATCAACTGATACATTGCTTCCACTTATATCCAAGCCATCAGTAGTGAAAAATTGATCAAGTAAATACTGCTCTCCTAATTCATAAAATAATAAATTGTTAGATAAAGATCCTGAGGAATAATCTAAATCAATCTGATCTCCATTATTATTAGAAAAAATAGAATTTTTAATATCCACTTTTGAGTATTTAATATTAATACCGTCATCTGAATGACTATCTCTAAAAAATGATTTGTTTATAATAACTTCAGCATGATGAATAGAAACTTGCCCAGAAAAAGAAACTCCATTTACAGTTGCCTCACTTCCACCTCTTATATCCACATGTGACATCTGCACCTGAGATTTATTATCTTCTTTACCTAAGACTGCAATAGTTCCAAATGGTTTATGAACATTATTTCTTGAAAATTTTATAGGACTCTGTTCAGTTCCAATAGCCTTTAAATCACCTTCTACTAAAAATGAAACTCCTTCGTTAATTTTAAATGAAGCTCCTGGCTTAATAATAGCAGAGTAGCCTTTAGGTATTATTAAATCTGAAGAGAGAATATAAGAGCCATCTCTTATAGTAATTGATTTTTTTAAATTGTCAATATCATAAATAATGCCATTAATTTTAAGAGAATTTAGTGATTGATTATGATCGAATGAATTAAAGTTTGATATATTGTTTATATATATATGTCGATTATCAATAACTTTACCAGTTATTGAGTTTCTTAATAATAGCCCAGTAATTATTTTCGAGTCAACTTCAAATTCTTGTTCCCGATGAACCATTTGAAGGTCATGACTTAGCATTGGAGAAAAAATTAACTCATCCCTTTCTTCAGTAACATTATTACCTTCAGAGTCAAAGTAAAAAATTTTATCTAACAAAGTATAATGATAAGAATCATTAATAACACTTAGTTTTTTTTGATTACCCTTCTCGTCAAACTTTGACACGTAAACTTTAGTGTATTCAATATATTTTTTAGCTTTTTCAATATTTGATAGAAATATCTTTTTAAACCTTTTTACATTATAAATTTTTGGCCTAATTGGATTGCTACTGAAAAGCATAACATTCCTATTTTTATCAAAAACATCGTTTGCAATTATTAATAGTTCATCTTTCTTTTCAATAATCTTAAATAGCTCCTTATCCCTCTGTTGACGAAAATCTCTATCAGCAACTAGAATTTTAAACAACTTATGAGTTTTTGCACCACTGTAACCCTCTATAGTATTAAAAAGTTTCGAGTTGAATTCGGAAATATTGCCATCATTCAAGAAAATTTTATCTTCTACTCTAAACAACAATTTAAAACGGCCTGTTGAATGATCATAGATATATCTCAGGTTATCACCAGTGATTGGATGAGAATTATTTGTTATTGTCAATAGAGCCATAAACCTTGACATATAATCAACATCAATTAGTCTTTTTACTTCTGCAATGTCATTATTATTTATTGCATCAAATAGCAACTTCAAGGCTCCTAAAGCAACATCACTATTTATCGAAGTCCCACTAATCTCTTTATCTTGTATTTGTAAGTCAGTATCTGAATCATGCCTTAACCCTTTATGATCCCAGTCATCATTTGACTTAATAATTGAATAATTTGTTAGATTGTGGTCTCTCTCAAACCATTCTTTATTATGACTTTCAACCATCATATACTGGCCAACAGCTGAACCATTGATCCTCAAAATAACCATTTTTCCAAAGGGTGCAATTAAACCCAGATGAGATGCAATTTTATTGATAGCAATTGTGGGCACTTCAATTTCATCATAAGCAGTAATTAGATTGTATCTTCTCATTAGATTTCTATATTGCGACCCCAAATCATGTTTTATTTTTACTGAATAACCACCTCGATTTATGGGGACAGTTTTTTCTTGTAACCCTAACCTATCTTTAACTTTATCCCAAAACCCTATACTTCTTCTAAGGGGAGTGACAGAGGTTCCATGAATTTTAAATCTTACATCCTGCCACTCACCATCTATTAAAACTTCTGCCTTTCTCCAAACATTGATTTCATCCCGAATAAAACCTTCCTTAATAAATTCATTTAACTTCATTTGAAGTTGTTTTAGGTCAGCGGAAGAGAGAGCTAAATCAACAATTTCTTTATCATTAAGATCATTTCTCTTAATCTTTTTAACAATATCAATTTCATTAATAATATTCTCAAATGCTCCAAATATAATTCCACCTAAAGGCACTCGTTGAGAAGTGGTCTTTAATTTTTCGTATCCAATATCAGTTGTATAAATATAGATTGAAAAAGTAAATATTAAAAAGAATCCAATAAGTAGTTTTTTCATTTAACTATGAATTATTACTATAAGAAATCAATGTTGAATCCATTACATTAGAATTAAGATCTAAACTCTCCATTAATTTATTTTGATCAATCCCTCGAACCTCATATATAACTTCATAATTACCATTTTTTACTGACTTACTTTTAATTTTCCATCTTTTTGCATTCTCTGAAAGAATGTTAACAATATCATCATCTTTATCCTTCTTTGATTTAATTACTAAAAGATATGGTGAACTTGTAAGAGGAATTCTTTTCATAATAATCATAATTAAAGCTAGCAAAATTGTAGCTGTAATTGAAACCTTAAAATATGCAACACCGTTAGCAATACCAATTGAAATTGCCCAAAACAAATATACAATATCTAAAGGGTCCTTCACAGCAGCCCTAAAACGAACAATTGATAAAGCGCCAACCATTCCTAATGAAAGCACCAAATTACCACTGATTACCATTATTATTGATGTTGTTACAAGGGCAGCTAGAGTAATTGCAACACTAAAACTTCTTTGGTATAGAATACCTTGATAAGTATTTCGGTATGTCCAAACAATAATACCAGTGCAAATTAATGTAAAAGTAAGTGCCACAATTACATCAATAATCTCAAGATTTGGCCCTGCACTTAGATTTAATATACTTGCACTTAATATGTCATTAAATGTAGTAGTTTCCATTCTGATCTCCTTTTATATATTTTGAAATTAATTTGGATTATGTAAATTTAAGAATCTCACCATAAAAATAATTTAAATATTATGAGTTCTTATAAGAAGTAAATGTTTTTAAGATCAATTATTATTCTTTTTTTTGCTATTTAATATTTTTTCAACTTCTTTTTTTAACATTGCATGCTCTTTGGATTTAATCCTTAAAAACTCTATAGTTAATTTTGTTTTTTCTTCGATCCCTTTAGGAGTTAAAAGGTATGAATAATGTATTTTATTGCTATTATTTTTAAAGTTATTTATTTTAATAAAACCCTTTTGGATTAAACTTTTTAGGCAGTAGTTTACTTTACCAAGACTTATGCCTAATTCTTTAGATAATTCTCTTTGGGTAAGGTTAGAGTCTTGCTCTAAAGATTTTAATAATTGATATTTACTCTTTTGATTGAGCATGCTACCGCCGCCTTATACAAGTATAATTTGTATAATTATTGGTTATATTTAGTGTTCAGTATAATCTATGTTCAACGTTTGAACACTAGTATAATACGCCTAAACTATGGTTAAAGTTAAACCTTATTTATTTTAATAATGCTTTGTGATGACACATACCGATATTGACTTTAACAATAAAACTATATTAATTACTGGTGGTGCTGGCTTTATTGGAAGTAATTTAGCTTTTTATTTCCAAGAAAACTTTTCTAAGTCTAATGTAGTCGTATTCGACTGTTTTCGGAGTGGAGAGACCTTTAAAAACGGCAATCTAAAGAGTTTTGGTCATTACAAAAATTTAATTGGTTTTCAGGGTGATGTCATTTGTGGCAATATCAATAATAAAAATGACTTGGCATTGCTAAGTGATTTTAAATTTGACTATATTTTTCATCAAGCGGCAATATCAGACACTCGTGTTTATAATCAAGAGCTTGTTATGCAGACTAATGCTAATTCCTTTTATGATCTTTTAGATATCGCTAAAAAAAAC